>VOFI01000756.1_pt1 | contig 255411 bp, 272 predicted proteins | sample 5384131 | NCBI WGS metagenome assembly VOFI01 (sample SAMN12384728, study PRJNA508395) | human gut metagenome | isolation source: healthy gut H | host: Homo sapiens | reverse complement strand
GGTTTGAGGTCTGAAAAGTTTATTTCAGTTTTGCGAGGATCTCGTCTGCACTCACGCCGCTAGCCAGCAGCTTTTTCAGCACGTCCTCTGCCTCGGCTTTCTTTGCAGATTCCGCTGCTTTGGTTTCAGCTTTGACCTTTTTGGCTTCGATTCTGGCGATTTCCTTGTTGATAGATTTCAGCTCTGCCTTCTTGGTTTTCAGGTCAACCTTCAGTGCATCAATGTTGGCAGTGATGGATGCGATCTCGGTCGTGACGGACTCCTTGACAAACTGCTTCTCTGCAATCCGTGCAGCGAAATCGACAGTTGCTTTCACGGTCTTGGGCTTATTCTTGCTTCCTTTGGGACGGGGCACAAGGGACACCTCCAATGTTTTTTTGATGGCTTCAGTATAACACTTGCTCTGTTTATTCTCAAGGAGTTTTTATGAACATAAAGACATTCATTTTATAAAAGAACGATTCATTTGTTTTGCCTTTACAGCTTTTAAAACCATGCAAACAAGTTCTTCTCGAAGGAGAATCAGACACGCAGCATAAACCACACCCCCTACCACGATATCGGCCACCGTCTGGAGAACTCCGGCCACTGGCAGAATCGCATTAAACCCTAGCAAAACCACCCCCATAACAAGTGCCGACACAATATACTTCCACATCGGCTTCCACAAAGGAATTGCATACTCACTTTTCGCAAAATAATAAAGCTGTATAAAGCAGGATACTGCCTCAGCGATAATGGATGCAATCAGAGCTCCAACAGAGTACAACCGTGGAATCAAAAGCAGATTCAAGCAAAAATTCACAACAGCTGCTGTAAGATAAGCTTTGGTCATCTTATTTTGCATTCCCATAGGACTAAGGTATTGAACACCAACGAAATTACCGAGACACATAAAAAAAAAGCAATAGGCACGACAAATCAAGCAACGTAGCAACTTTTCCGTAATCTGTGCCAAAGAACCATGCTGTAAAGTTTTGAGAAATCACTAACATTCCGACACACATTGGGAACAACAGCAGATAAATAAAACGGACAGATTTTTTATAATAATCGATGATCTGCTCTTTTTGATTGTTAATATATAGATTTGCCACGCGCGAAAGCAAAACTGTGTTAAGCGAGGTAACAATGCTGACAACCATCGCAGTGATTTTTCTAGCTTGTTCATAGTAGCCGTTTTCAAGTGCTCCAATCGTCATGGATCCCAGCATTATTTTATCGAGCTGAGTAAATCTCCACTGCGATAAGCGGTATGAAAAAGCCAAACATCCCTGCTGAATGATTTTTCAGATTCAGTTTGCGGAGAGGAACAAGGCACACCTCATTTTTCAACTTGAAGACATAAATTACATTGCTCAGCAAAACAGAACCTGAGTTAATAAGAATATACAGGCCAAGATCACTTTCCTTTTTTACCAATAAAAAAATACAGAGAAGTGTACCAAATTTAATGATTGCATTTCGAACAACTACTATCTTGAAATTTTCAACGCCCTGAAAATACCATGAAATGTCAAAAGCAACTGCAACAATAATAAATGCCTGTTCTAGTAGAAAATTCCGATACTCTTGATAAAAACAGGAAAACACAAGATAGCCAATCAGAACAATCGTAGTTGTTACAAAACGGTAAGTCACCAGTTCCCAGAAAATTGTGCTTCTTTTTTCTTTATCTTGCTGACAATACGCGATTTCTCGTTGACCGTATGTGTTAATTCCGAGCGCAGCGAACAATGAAAAGGCCGTAGCGAGGGTGAATGTGTAACTATAGATTCCCACGCCATTTGGGTGAAGTACGCGAGAAACATAGGGTGCCGTTAGTAATGGAACGATAATTATAAGTATTTTATAGGCGGTGTTATAAACAAAATTCCGAACTGTTCTTTTATCCATTTTCGTTCCCCGGCAAGCCCCTTTTATCTATGAATTCCAGTAACTGAGTTGTCATTCTTTCCTCGTTAAAGCGAGTCAGTTCTTTTCTTTGATTCTCCTTGATTTTTTGCAATTTTTGTGGATCAGTAAGCAGGCTGTTCATAAATTCTGCAGTTTTTCTTGAATCATCTGAGGTATGTACGATTCCTCCTGTTCCCAATGTTTCAGGAATAGCACTGCTGCCGTATGCAAGAACCGGAACGCTAAAAATCATTGATTCCACCAAAGGGACACAGAAACCCTCATGCATACTTTCACAGAGAAAAAGATCTGCAATTGAATAATACGCTAAAATCTCATTAAACGGAATGTGTCCTGTAAATACCACATCTTCAATATGATTTTTTGCAACAAACCTTTTTAGACGCAGGTAATACCGCTCCATTCCACCATAATTCCCAACTAATATCAGCCGACTTTTTGCGTTATACTGTGTGTGATAATAAAAAAAGTCCTCGATTACTTTTTTCCTGTTTTATTCGGTGCAATACGTCCTACAAAGATAATATTTGTATAACCGTCTTTATATTTTTCAATAACCGAGTGATTCGGTAACATCTTGTAGTCCTCAAAAGGAATGTTGATCGGAAGTGCTATCATTGGGCAACGGAATCCATATTTTTTAGCTCGTTAATATTATAATTTGAGGCACCAACAACCATATCAAACTTATCCGCAATTGCTTTAAGATCGTCGTAAGCACTTTTGCAGGAATTATATGCCTCGGTATTGTATGGCTCAAAAAAAAAGGAAGGGGGAGTAATATTATGGTAATACATTATTCGTATTCCATGAAATTGCGTAACTGAACGGTTCAGTTTGGAGCCTGTAGACATATGGTAGAGAATAATATCCTCTGCCAGATTTTGATAGGCTTCAATAGGTTTTGCGTATTGTTTTAAGCGTTCAGCAATCCGCTCCGCATAGATTTCACTTTCAATGCCGCTCTTCTGAAACTGAAAGTGTAGAGAAAGAGTATGATTTCCAATTGCATCCCCGCAGGAAAAAGTCGGAAGTATTTGAACTATCTTCATTTTCTTAGTTTGCCTTTCAACTTTCTTATGATTTTAAGAACCAATCCATCAAGGGCACTTGGTATAGAAATTTCATCGAATGGTACTTTGATTTTTTTCATTTCGTTTCCGTTATGCATTTTGCTTAATCACCTCAAGCCAAAATTTTGCAGCATTCTCCCATGTCTCTTTTTCCAGAACTCTATCTGCTGGTTCTACGGATTCCTGCAAAAGTTTATCCAGATTCACATGATAGTCCATCGGGTTTGCATAGTGTATAGTATCACCAAAGACTTCACGTAGGACTGGAATATCTGATGCGATTACCGGCGTGCCAAGCGCAAGTGCTTCCAGCGGAGGGATGCCAAAGCCCTCATAAAAAGACGGAAACAGCAAAGCTTTTGCATGCTGCATATACCACTTCATTTCTTCATCAGAGATATACCCCAAAAACGTTACGTTCTGGGTCTCTGAAAAGTCTGCTTTATAATTCCAAATTTTGGGGTCAATTCCACCTGCAATCAAAAATTTGCATTGTGGATTGTTTTTAGCTGTACGAACAACCCACTCAAAATTTTTATGTGGAGCCATGCTACCGATTGAGAAATAGAACTCACCTTTTTCTAGCATTTTTTCAGAACAGACAATCGCATTCAAATGCTCTGCCCCTTCCGGGGCAACGGCAATATCCGATGCATTCAAATGATAATACTCCGCAATTTCCTGTCTGCAAAACTCTGAAATCGTAACAATTTTTTTTTTGGAGTTATGTGCTACCAGCCAAAAATTCAGCTTATCCAATAGAAATTGATTTGTCTTTTTTCCGTGCTGCAAGTCCCAAGTCAACGGACGAATATCATGCAAACAGACAATACTATTTTTATAAAGTCCACCCCGACTGGCCAAATTCACATACAGTGCATTTTTACGTCGAGCATATTTTTCGCCGCAAAGAATATCCCACCCTTTTCCATTTTTTCCAAAAGGCACAGGCTTAATGTTTTTAAATCCGGGATTTTATCTGCCGCAAGATCTGTTGGATAACAAATTTCTATATCCATTCCCTCTGCAAGTGGATCCATGTGTTTTACAACTTCCATTGCATAACGAGGAATCCCATTAATTTTAGAATTTAAAAACTTTCCGCTAAGCACTACTTTTTTCATACCAAATCACCTTGTATGATATATAATGCGTATTTCTTTTTTGTCCCTTGTCAATGCAGACAACAATACGCTTACTAAAACAAACGCAATAAATACAAATAGCGTATAGTTTCCTGATGTGCAAATCAAAAAACCCTGCAGCTTTTGTAATAATACAATCATTAAAACTTTGCCCAAGTGCAAACCGACTTTTTTCCTTACACACATCTCATAGAATAAATTCTCAATGTATGCTGAAATATATCCTTGAAGGATTGCTGAGAAAATCACACCAATCCATCCGAAGTTCACATATGCCTCCATAAAGTTTCCCCCACGAAGGCCAGGATGATTTTCCCATCCAAAAAGCATTTCTGTCGAAAATCTTCCCCATCCCCACTTCATTTTAAATGGAGACATGGACGAAGGGATAAACGAAATCAGTCCAGCCAGATATGTTTTGCCGCAAATGTATCCTAGTTTGCTTTCTTTCCACCCTTTTTAAAACAAAAGCTCCATCTCGAATATCTGAAAATGAATTTCCATATAAAAACTCAAAAATAAGATCTTTCACATTTGTTTTAATTCCATTTCGCACGAGCATCATAATCATACCGGCTGACAAAAGAACTGCTCCAAGCCAAATTATTCTCCATGTTGTTTTTCTGGCTTTCTTTTTTTAATCCTTTTGCTGTATTTGAGTCTTTATAATAAAACCAAAGTACTCCAATAGGATATATGGTTGAAAGCAAAACTGTTCCTCGGTTACCCGTTCCTATCAGCAATATTACGGATGTAAAAAATTCTATAAGTCTTTTTTTTTTCGAGTAATATACTGAACTCCATATATTAAAGACAGTATGAACAACAGCTCATTTAGAAGCAAATAAACCGGTGATATAGCTGTATTGATGTAGAATGTTCGTCCTCCATTCAACAAGGGGATTCCATGATTGAATGTAAAAACAATTCCAACCCACGCAACCGCTGTCATCCAAAACATAAAAAGATAAAGCCCTTGGATTAATATTAACCATAAACGTTTCCGCGACGTTTATGCGGAATCGCACTTCTATTCTTTTTGACTCAACATAGAAAGCTGTTAAAATAAAAATCAAAAGGCCGCATACATTAATTATCACACTATTTGAGAGATATTTCGCCATACTTTTTGCATTTGTGATTCCTAATGCAATCCATGCCATATCAGCAGTGAAAAAGAAAGGCATAATCAAGGTAACAAACAATAAAACAAGAACAGATATATTAAATGGTGAAAAAATATAGTTTTTTATCTTAAACTTCCACAGGTAAAAAAGTATTGTGACAATTATACCTATTATACAGCATATTCTTGCTATACAGCTCATTCTTTTTCTCCCACTCCCAGTTTATTGCCATAGCAATTCCTGCATTTTTTTTGCGCTCAAACTCCATGCATATTTATTTAAAACATCTCTTTGGATATCATGAAGTACACTTATCTTCTCGTTTTTTACAGGATTGATATAGTTTGCAGTCTCACCAAAAATTTCGTGCATTACAGGAATATCGGAAACAACAACTTTTTTGCTCCCGCACTCACTGCTTCTAATGGTGGAATTCCAAAGCCCTCATAAAAGGATGGAAACAAAAAGCTTTACAATCTCGCATGAGTGTTTTTGCTTCTTCATCCGTTACATAGCCTAAAAGATACATATTATCCGGGCATTCAAATCCGAGCCCCTCTGCAAATATTTTTTTGTTAATAGAACCTGCCAATGCAAAATCATCCATCGGATTTTTTTCGCCATTTCTGCAATCCATTTAAAATTTTTATTAGGTTCCATGCTTCCCATAGCAAAATAATATTGATTCTTTTTCAGACCATAGTTATCCAATGTGTTTTCGTCATACTGAATTCCGGAATAATGTTGCCATGCATTCGGTATCACAACAATTTTATTCGGTTTTACTTTAAAGTATTTTATGATCTCAGATTTTGAAAACTCTGACACTGTGATAATTTTTTTTGCTCTAATTGCAGTATTTGTAAGCAATAAATTATACCATATCAAAAACTTTTTCGAAAAATACTGCGGCGTAGCTTTTATTTTAACATCATGAATGCAGGTAATACCGGGATCAAATAACGGAGAAACATTGCATAGATTCAAAGATGTTCCATGCTGTTGTTTTACGTAAAACGGAAACTCCAACTGTTCCCATATGATTCCCTTTGTTTTTCCAACTTGAACTACCTTGATATTTTTATACTTCGGAATCTCTTTTGCGTCATGCGGAACAGCCAACACCAGTTGATTTTTTGATATAATTTTATCCAGTTCCATGAGAATTTCTCTAGCGTATCGTTGTACTCCAGTTACACGCTGTGTCAAAAATTTACCGTTTACAATTATTTCTTTCAATTTTGTTTCCTCACGCGACAAATCATATCGTTGATTCTACTTTTGAATTCCCTGTATGTAAATTTATCTATCACGCGCTGCTTTGCTGCTATTCCATATTTTTCTCGCAGTTCAGGGTTATCCGCAAGCGTTTTCAATGCATTTGCATAGGCTCTCACATCGCCGTTCGGGCACTCAATGCCTGTTACATCAGCCAGATTGACATAGTTGACGCCACTGCCCGGAATTGTAAATGTAACCGCAGGATTTGCAAAATACATACCTTCCGCAAGAGCAATGCCAAATGCTTCGTTCTTGGTAATAGACGGGAAGCAGAAAATATCACAAGCCAGATAATAGGCAATCATGTCCTCATCGCTTACACGACCAAGGAACTGGATTTTGGGGTCGTCCTTTGCTTCTTCTTTTAGCGATTGTGTCAGTTCACCCTTTCCGCCAATATAAATGCGAAAACGATCATCCAAGAGTTTGCTTGCCTTTACAAGATAGGTGAAACCCTTGTATGGAACATGCCGTCCTACACCAAAACAGAGGATTTTTCCCTCATTTTCCTTCCGAATCAGCTCTGCCTTTTTGTAAATCGCAGCAGTAGGGGTCAACCGCTCCATCCGAATGCAATTGGGGATGACCTCGCACTTTGCGCGAAACTCACTCAAATACGGGCTTCCATCCACATAGTTCGGACTAGTTGCAATTACCTTGTCTGCCCGTTCCAACAGATGTAGTGTTTGACCATGGAACAACTTCCCAAGTATTTTTTGCTTCGTAATGTCCAAATGCCAATACAATACAAATTTTGTGATTTTCGGGAGCATTGGTAGTAAAAAGCTCGAAACAAAGGGATTCGGATAATGCAAAATCACAATATCCGGGCCAAAGTCTTTCAGTACTTTTTTAATTCACTTGGATAAGTAAATGACAACGACTGCGATGCCACTTTCGCAAAGCAACCGCAGCGGATCACCTCTACACCATCCACAGAATCGTGCATGGTCTCTTTGCGATGACAGAGATAATTTCCATCTTGTGCATCCTCGTTAAAGCAAATCATCTTCTGCTCGATTTCTTTATCGTCAAGTAGCGAATCGGCTATGTCTCTTGCCACCTGCTCAATGCCGCCAATGTGCGGATACTGGTAGTTGGATATCTGTAAAATCTTTTTCATGGTTCTTTTTTACTGCGCTCCCTGCTTCTTTAAAACCGACCCGATGGTCTTAAACAGAATCTTGATGTCCAACCACAGTGATGCATTGTGGACATAATACATTTCCATTTTCTGCCGTTCTCCACTTTGATAGGTTGCATTGTTTCGTGCGTATGCCTGCCAGTAGCCCGTCACGCCCGGTTTTACGGCTAGCAATGTATCATACATATCTGCATAATAGGTTTGGATTTCCGACTCAATTAGAGGGCGAGGTCCCACCAAACTCATATCATTGCAAAGCACATTAAACAATTGTGGCAACTCATCCAGACTGGTCTTGCGCAAAAAGTTTCCGATTTTTGTAATACGCGGATCGTTGTCGATTTTGAACTCTGTATAATATTGCTTTGCCTGCTCTGGCGTAAGCAAATCAATCATTTTGTCGGCATTCATATACATACTACGGAATTTCCACACCTTAAATGGTTTTCCATTTTTTCCAATGCGGAGATGCCCATAAAATACCTTTCCCGGGTCGTCCAGATAAACCAGAATTGCAAGGATCAGCATCAACGGGGAAAGCAGAATCAATGCAGCCAGGGAAGCCAGAAAATCGAAAAGCCTTTTTATAAAGAGATAACTTTTTGTTTTAAGTCTTTTTTGAAAATTGTGTTTCTGCATAATAAAGATTTTCAGATAATTCAGTATTTTTTACGGCCATAATTTCACCCTATAAATAGTTTCAGCACCGAACCTTAATTAGTTCTGCGTCACCAACAACCAAGCATCTTCCCAATGCTGCGGGCAAAAACAGCGTTTCACCTTTGCTAAACCGCATTGGCTTCTGCTCTGCATCCATCGTCTGCACTTCACCATATCCGCTCAGGCACATCAATACCTGAAAAGAAGTGTCCATCACAGAAAAAAGCAAAGCCCTTTGTGACCTGAATCCGCTCTGTTTCAAAATACTTGCAACGACAGAGCAGCTCACGAGAGCAGCCGGAATAGTATTTCACAATTCTTGGTTTCTGGCTCACGTCCGGTTCAACATTCATATCCATAACCTGAACAGCCTTATCAAAATGCAATTCACGCTTTTTACCGTTCTTATCCACACGGTCATAGTCATAAACGCGGTAGGTCACGTTCGAGCTTTCCTGAATTTCAGCAACCAGAATACCTTTTCCAATGCCGTGTACGGTCCCCGCCGGGACAAAATAAGTATCGCCCTTGTGAACCTCAACTTTTTGCAGATGCTTATCCAACGTTCCAGTTTCAACAGCTTTCCGAAGTATTTCCTCGGTCACCTTGTGCTGAAAACCGTAAATTAAATGTGCGCCTTCGTCAGCATCCACGACATACCACATCTCGGTCTTACCGTTGTCGCCTTCGTGCTCCCGTGCATATGCATCATCGGGATGAACCTGAACAGACAGATCCTTCTTGGCATCAATGAATTTCACCAATACAGGCAGTTCTCCGTTTTCCACCTTTGTGCCAAGATATTCTGGGTGAGCACTCAGCACCTCCGCCAGCGTTTGTCCCTTATAGATTCCATTCGCCACATAGCTGGGGCCATCCGGATGTACAGAGCATTCCCATGTCTCCGCCAACGGGGTCAAATCGATTTGCTTTCCGTATTCTTCTCGGAGTCGGGTGCCACCCCACAGATAGTCCTTTCCAGTCGGAATCAATTTCATGATTTCCATAGCCACCACCCCTTAATTCTTACACCATGGGGAATTTGATCTTATCAGCAACGCTAATTTCATCACCAAGCTGAACTTCGATCATGCCCAATGCAGTGATAGCCTCAACCGTGTGCTTGCAGCCTGCCGCAATGGTAATTACATCACCAGTACGCAGTACCTGCTCCATACCGTCAACGATTGCCTTACCTTTACCAGAAACGACAGTCCATACTTCCTCACGGTAGTTATGCATATGGTAAGTCATGTGCTCACCTGCTCTCATGGAAATCTTGACTGTCATAGAGCCGGGCTGCACATCGATTACCGTATAAGTACCCCAAGACTTCTCAGCATACATTGCCTCTGTTTCGATTTTTTTTCCACATAAGGCTTCATATAACCGCTGCGTTCTTTATCAGCGATTAAGATACCATCGCCACTGGCGGCAACAATCATATCCTTACACCCCATACAGAGAATTGGAATATTCAGCTCATTCACCACATTAGTGTTCTCACAAGTTTCGTCCAGAATGACCTTACCCTTGGTCTTATCCGCCATGACCTCTGCCATCATGTTCCATGTACCAACGTCCTTCCAGTCGCCGCTATACCGCAGAACCTGAATGCTGGACTCTTTCTCGACCACAGCATAGTCAAAGCTGATTTTAGTCAACGTATCGTACTTATTGAACAGGTCACGGTAGTCCTCAAAGTCGATCATTCTATGAGCCTTGTCCAGCAGATAGCCAAGTTTGAATGCAAAGATGCCTGCATTCCACAGTGCACTCTGAGCCAGATACTTCTTAGCTGTTTCCACACCTGGCTTTTCCTTGAATTCCTTAACCTTGCTGACGTTTTCACCACTTTCGGGAATAATATAACCGTATTTCTCGCTGGGATCCATCAGAGTCAGATTTGCGCCACCCTGCTCTGCCAGTTCCTGCAGAGTTTTAACAGCTTCGTAATAAGTATTATCTACATAAGGATCAACCGGGCAGACAACCACAGCTTCATTTTCTGCCACACCCAGTTCATCGTGCAGGTAGGCAGCAGCCAGCGCGATAGCTGGGAAGGTATCACGACGGCAAGGCTCCACGCAAATAGATGCCTTTTCACCCAGCTGATTCTTGATAGCACTTGCTTGAGATTTGCTGGTCGCAATGGTAATCTTGGCATCTGCGTCTACCGTGGTGATCTGGCGATAAACACGCTGCACCATAGACTCATACTCATCATTATTCTTAAACAGCTTAATAAACTGCTTGCTACGCACATCATTGGAAAGAGGCCAAAGACGCTTGCCGCTGCCACCAGAAAGTAAAATAATATTCATTTTTATTTTCTCCTCTATTCCTTATTTCAAATACTCTTCCGCACTCTTGCAGATCTCTGCTTCCACCTTTTCGGCCGCAGCTTTCTTCTCCGCGCTGACCGAGATATAGGTCTTGAGTTTCGGCTCGGTACCGGAGGGGCGCACCACTATGGAGCAGTTATCTTCCAACAAGAACTTCAGCACGTCGGACTTGGGCAGACCGTCCAGACCCGGCGCGTAGTCCAGCAGCTTGATGACTTTCTTGCCGCCAAATTCCTTGATATCACCCCGGAATGCCTGCATAATGCTCTGCATCTTGGCAAAACCGGCGCTGCCGTCGAACTCATAGCTGTGCAGGGTGTTCAGGCAGTAGCCGTAGGTCTTGTACAGCTCGTCCAGCTTGTCCAACAGGCTGATGCCCTTGGTGGCATAGTAGCTGAACATCTCGCAGATCATATACGCACCATCCACGCCGTCCTTATCGCGGACATAGGAGCCGGTCAGGTAGCCATAGCTTTCCTCAAAGCCGAACACATAACTGTCGGCTTTCCCCAGCTGTTCCAGCTTGCCGATCTGTTCGCCGATAAACTTAAAGCCGGTCAATACGTTGACGGTACGCAGTCCGTAATGGGCGGCAATTTGCTCGCCCATGTCCATGGTGACGACCGTCTTGACCATGACCGGGTGCCAGCGTTCATATTCTTTCTTGATATCCATAAATTGTATTCCTTTCAAGCTTATAATCAGTTTTTTAGCGACTTCAGCAAGGTTTCTTACTCCCCACGCCCCAGCAGGCACACCTTGAATGTTTTAAAAATAATCTTCCAGTCCACCAGGAAGCTGCGTTCCTTGACATACTTCACATCCAGTGCCATCCACTCCTCAAAAGAGAGGTCGTTGCGGTGTGGGGCGATCTGCCAATAGCAACTCCGGCCGGAGGTCACATACAGACGCTGCTTTTCATAGTCGCCGTACTGCTCCACCTCGCGGGGAAGTGCCGGGCGGGGGCCAACGATGCTCATATCGCTATTCGTTTTGAAGTAATCCCTTTAACTCACACCGTTCCCGCAAGCACCTTCCTTTTAGATAACCGTTCCTCTTTTCCTAAAACCGGCAGACCGTTATTCCTGATCTCCGGGCAAGCAAAAGCCCTCGGACGACAGCTTCGCCCAAGGTCATTTCAAATGCAATGTGGCCGTAATGAAAACCAGAACGTCATGCTACAGCTCAAGCGTCGCATGTGTATTGCTTCCAGTATGCAATATTTCACATTTTTGTAGAACCTCAACAAGCCCACTTCATTTTCACCTTTGCGCATCACGCCAGCAAGGAAAACAGCAGTGGGCTTTTTATTTTGATCTATCACAAAATTGTTTGCAAACAGACGTAAGCCCACACGATTCACCTCCTTACCGCAATCAAGGCGTATCCTTCCATCACAAAACAGAGGATACCAGTTTTTCTACGTGGCCGTCTGAATTCTCTTATTATTCTATCATGGTTATATCTGGGAATCAATAGAAATACAAGGAAATGTATCCATCCATGTTTTAGAAAAAATGCGATTCAGCCAGAACTTTTTTGCACATTGCCCAGTTTCGCATGAAAACTCCAGATGAAATCATCGATGGACAAAATGTGTGGTCATATAGTTGTCCAAGGCGTTGGAGGTTGCAGTCTGGTTGATAGCCGCTCTGATGTAATGACAAGCGTTAAATAGAGAACGCCCCCTCGCGCTGAAAAGCCGGTATATGCTGTCACATTAGTCAGGAGTTTTGACGAAGCATATTACACAGTACCACATAATTTTTACTCTCTCCCCTGCTGCTCCCATTTATATATAGGTACAATCAGCATCCCGTCACTGCAACTACCACCTGCTCTGGGTCAGGCTATTTTTTTTGCGCTAAAAAGCCCCTACCGATCACATTTCTGTGAAAGACAGAGGCCTTCTGTTGCTAGATTTTAATCAGGGCTGGGGAGATGGAACAACTATCTCATTCTACCGGGTCAGTGTCCCTTACCAGATTTTTAACTACCCCCGGGGTGTCTGACGCACTGAGCATCTGTTCTTGCTCCATGCGGCGGCGTACAGCTTCCACCACATAGGCGGTCGCACTTTCTCCCGCTTGTTCTGCTGCCGCTTCGAGCGCTGTTTTGCTCTGTGAACTATCAATTCTCAAATTCAACACGAGCCGTTCATAGGTTTTTGCGTTGTACTTTGATCTGCTGGCTGTACTTGTTTTTCCGCCCATTCTAACACCAACTTTCTTTGGACTCTTAAAGGTATTATATCATAATCTTTTGTCTTTGCATACTATTCCCAGTCTGCATTTTGCACAGATATTTGCACTTTTCTTTGGTGATTATTCCATCTTGCATACTGTGCACAGTATGTGTATACTCATGCCATCGGGAACACCGGTTCTCACATCCGACCATTCACCCAACGATTTGAAGAGAGGTACGCACATGAGTATCAACGTTTTACTGACCCTTGTCGAGCAGTACAAGGAGGCCGCCCAACTGATTGAGGCCGCGCAGGCCGAACAGGAACAGTTGAAGATCCAGATTCGCGAAGCACTGGCTGAGCGCTCCACCAACTATCTGGAAGTAGGCTGCCACAAAGTCCGCCTGTCTGATTTCTCCAGCACCCGGCTTGACAGCAAAGCCATCAAGGCCGTAGCGCCCGACCTGTACGACCAGTACAGCAAAACGGTCACCGGCACCCGCCTGAGCATCACCTGAAAAGAGCCCCATACAGCGCCGACCGACCAAAGTTCGCACTGTACAGAGCCCACTACACCCGCCGGGGCGGGCTACACCAATATTATACCTGTCCCGGCCTTTTTTATCAAGAGAAAGGTTCGAAAAATCATGAAACAGACTGTCAAAACCTCCCGCGCTGCTGGTCAGCTGGAAAAGATGTTCCGCGAGCTCAACAAGCACTACTTTGCAGGCAAGCTGCCCGAGCCCATCATCAGCCTGAAAAAGACCCCGTCCGCCTATGGTCATATCACCTGCTCCAAGGTCTGGCAGGCAGGCGGCGAGAACAAGTACGAGATCAATATTTCGTCGGCTACCCTTGACCGTCCCATTGAAGAGACCGCATCCACCCTGCTGCACGAGATGGTGCACGAGCATTGCATGGAGACCGGCATCAAGGACACCAGCAACAACGGGGTCTACCACAACGGCAAGTTTAAGGCACAGGCAGAAGCACACGGCTTGACCGTCGACCACCACGAAAAGTACGGCTGGACCATCACGAACCCGTCCGAGGAGTTGTTGGACTTTTATCATCTTCCAAGGCTGGCAGGATATCCAGATGGGTGAGCGGCTGGCATGGTCGGAGATGGCAGGCACCGGAGCAGGCAGCAAGGCACCCGGCAGCAGTCAGACCGGCGCACCGAAACCTCCCAAGGCAAAGAGCAGCACCCGGCGGTGGGTATGCCCCAAGTGTGGTACCATCATCCGGAGCACCAAGGACGTGCGGGTCATCTGCGCGGACTGCATGGAGCTGTTCGTGAAGGCTGACTAATCACAGCAAGACAGAGAGCGAGGGCACGAGTGAGAGTAGTGCTATATATAAAAAACAGGAGGCTCCTCATGGATACTTATAAAATCGCTATTGACACCTTTCTTGCCGAGACATCCGAGTGCAAAACCAGTGGGTGCGCCGTTTTTACCGGGGCAGACATCGCATTCCAAGACATCCAGCTGCACACGCACCGGAACAAGTCAGAGCTGCATTTCATGGCCGGACACACCATGCTTTCTATCCCCCTTGCCAGTATCCTGAGCATTGAAAAGCTGGTATTGCGGGATATCCAGTCCACCGAGTATGAGATCATCACCAAAGAGAGCGGCACCATTACCCTTGACATTGTTTAAAAATGCACCCGTAAAGACAGAGATTCGCCGAGCTGTGAGAGGACGCCCATTATTTAAAGGAGAGCAGCTATGACCATTATATCAGAACGTTTGCAGCATCTGCGCCTGACGCACGGCTATACCCAGACCGAGCTTGCACGAACCATGGGTGTGACCCGCCGGGCAGTCTACGCATGGGAGCACGACAAATGTCCCGAGATCCCTCATCTGATCCAGCTTGCCCAATTCTATCAGGTGTCGACCGATTATCTGTTGGGGCTGACGGAGTGAGGTGCTCCCCGCCACCGGAGGCCTACCGGATACTTTTTGCCTGCTATAGTGCGGTCAACCATCAGTCCGCGCGACGGCAGCCACAACGCTCCATATTTTTAACAGCACACTTGTAAGTCCATCTTATCGGACGCACTGTTTGGTAGACTTCAGGTACAGCAAAAGCAAACACACTTCAAAATACAGGAGGAAACTATTATGGCAGGCGCTTTTTCGTTATTTTTAGGCATGTTGGGTCTTGGTGTAGCTGGTGCAGTCAGCGCGGGACAGAACGCAAAAATCAAGAAGGCAGATTATCAGTATGGCGAGGAGCATGGCCTTCATGGCACCTCTGAGGTCCTGCAAATGCGGGAGCGAGTGCGTAAAGAATGGTGGAGCATCTGCGGCAAAACCTACAACGCATGTGAGCGGCCTGCATCGAGTTACGGCGACCTCAGCAGAACCCCGTGGTGCTATCTGAAAAAGCGCTGGTTCATTGACCACCTGAACAAAAAAGGCATCCCTTATGATGATCTGGTCGTGGATGATGTTACTGGCGTTACCTTCTACGAGAGCCAGAAAAGGACGTCCCAAGCATATATGAGAAAGCTGCGGTAATAGACATCGCACCCATCGTCACCACTTCTATCAGCAGCAGGAGGTAAGCTTATGGCTGAAAATAAAATCTTGGTGCAAATTATCGATCATGAGAACGGAGATTCCGTGCTAGGACAAGACTACTTTGCATCAAGAGAAAAAAAAAGCAGAGAAGTTCAAGCGGATCTCAGACCACGCATATGGCAAGCTTCTTGGTGAAGTTCAAACCAGAATCACCACCGAGATCATTGAGCGCTGACACCAACCACCATTTCCTATAGCAGCAACAGGGCTCTGCCGCTCAGACACGAGTAGCAGGGCTCTTTTTTTTTACTTGGTATCCGGTCAAGAAGTGAACTTAAAGAGCGGCGTTTAATATCAGACAGCACACATTCCCAGCAGATTTTCGGCTTGATTATCGTTTTCACCACTTTTGTGCATTATCTATTTGCGTCGTGAAACGCGACGGAATTATAGTACGCATCCCCTAAAATAAGGCATCCTTTTCCAGATTACAGGGGAAAAAGGAAAGCCGGAAATGCCCCCTGAAACATGGTAGCGGTATAAGGTCGTGATTTGCGACCTTTGGAGAACATAGAGGTCAGAGCGCAATTTCACGCACACCCACTTTGAGCTACGGGTGACATTTTGGGCATCCACCTATAGGATCTCATACGGCGATTCCATCAGCGCAACAAATCACATCTTGACGCATTGAGCTCGTCCCTTAACTTGAGTACTGAGGTCAGAAATCATACACAGACCGGTTTGACCGTTTTCAACTAGCCTCGTTTTGAGGCGGGTTAAGGTCACGCATAAGAAAGACCGTCTTGAACCATTGAGCTCGACTTTCAATTTGAAAGTTGAGGTCGGAAACCACACGCAGACCATTTTGACCCACTCTCAGGGGTAATCAATTTGAGTACCCCCTTTTTGGGCAGCTTAAAATTCAGTCACGAAACGGTGTCTACGACGTATACGTCCTTGTATTATACGATAGCACGATATATTTCGTTCGAGGTATACTTTTTTTATTGTATCAAAGCCAGCCAGAATCACACTGCAGCAGATGTTTTTCTCAACTATTTGAGATATTTCACTATGATCGAATCAATGCCCTTTTTTGCTATGCGTCCTATTAGTGACGTATTGATAAAGAGGAAGGTATTCGCTGGCGCTCATACCATTTAGATCAACTCCAATCTTGAAAAAAGCTCACAGGTTCGCTTAGTCAAGATTTCCGTTGGCGTGATCATGTTAACCGAGCGTTTCTGTCCCGTCCTCATGCTTCGGCCGTTCAAGAAGCACTCGGCTAACACAACCACGCAAAAAAAAAACAAATAAAGTAAATCAAGAAGCGGTCTTAGTGCGCATATTTTTCACTTTACTATATAGTATAGTGAATTTTGTGCGCATTTTTTACTGCTTTGTGACCCACCAAACGTTCTTATTTCGCAGTTCTCCACTTGTTGCGCGCTTTTTCTGTAGATCGTATCCATAGTGCTGCAGCCATTGACGTGCGCAGGTATAGCTTGGCAACGATTTCTCGGCGTGTCCATCTGCCTTGTTGTAGATGTGCCCCAGCTCAAAGAAGATCTTCTGCCAATCTTGATAGTAGCGTTCCTCATTCAGGTGGGCATCCAGATATGCAAGCAGCGGTGGTGGTTCAAGGTGTTCAACTTTCGCAAGCAGGCTTTCATCGATCTTTTTTTTTCAGCAGCTCTGTCTGATACCCCTGTTCGAGCATTTGCAGCAGGAAAACACGTTCCACACGAGCCTGTAAGTTCGCACGCTTCCGCCAGCAGTATTCACCTTCCAACGGATCCAGAACGACTGTATGGCTTTTTTTTCAGTATTTCCATTGTTTCAGGCTGATGCAAATATGCCTTCCATGCCTTCCTATCATCAAACCATTTTCGATATGCCTTGACCGGTTCCAGCTGATACTTCTCGATTTTTTTAAGTTCTCCTTCCAGACGTTCTTTGGGGTAATGCAGCAAATACACCGCGCAGGTATCCCCCTCATCCAAGGGACGTTTGCGGCCAAGGATCTGCGCATTAACGAGCGGGTTCCACAGTTCACTGACAATATATTTCAGCGCACGGTCTTTCATATCCACACCGTTATAGAGGGTCGTTGTGGTCAGTGTGACCTGATGCTGCAGAACATTGCCCTTGAGCACATCATCCAGTTTGTCAAATTCCTCCGCTTCCTGACGGTATTTGGAGCACAGGCACGCCACATCCTCTATGCCATCTGCCTTCAGAGTGTCCCGCAGTTTTCGCAGCTTGGCGATGGTATTCACAAAAACGAGGATCTTTTCTCCCGGCTGTACCCGGCGGATGATATCCAATTCGTCATCGTCACGGTAGAAGAACTTCACGCTTGACACAAACCGATAATCCATCGGCAGACGATAGTGCTGTCCCTCCGGGATCATATTCCGCAGCTCCCAATAGTCAAAGAAGGGGCGGGCGGTAGCGCTCATAAAGATGCAGGTCTTCGTTGTCCACAGCTCTTTAATAGCCTCATAGCTTGCATCAACATGATCGTTGAAAGCTGGCATCTGTTACCATGTAGTGATACTCGTCTGACACGATATAATCAAACGATCTCAGATAAGTTTTGGCGGCATCTTCATTCCTTTGCAGGAAGGTTTCCAGCCACTGGTATGTTTCAACACGGATGGTGTGCTCATACTTGTTATCTATGGCGGTTTTGTCAACAATTCCTCCAAGCGCGGGATCATAGTCCTCGTAGGATACCTCTATACTCCCCAAACGGTTCACATCGCGCTCGATCTGGCTGCGCAGAGCTTCGCGATTGCACAGGATCAGGATACGCTTACGATGTTCATATGCCCACGGCAGCAATGTCTTCAGAATAAAATAGGTCTTGCCGGAGTTCGTACCCGCATCAAACACCACGATCCCATGCCAGTTCTTGTAATCCTCACCAACAAGATCTGTAATGTACTGTTTTGCAGGCTGTGGAGTTGCCCCGGCGGTTTCCGGTTCTTCCTCCGGCACAATGAGATCAAGCTGTTCGTCGGCCTCCTTTTTTTTTTTTTGCGAGAGGCAGTAATCCAATCCAGAATCTCCTGCAGTTTTTGCTGTCGTTCTTCTTCCGTCAACGAGGCAGGGTCAATGTGCTGCTCCTGCTCATACTCCCGTTGTGCCTCAGCCAGCTTCAGGTAGAAACCATCGAATGGCCAGCGCTTCTCTTCATCACTCATATTGATCCGCGTCTCCTTTTTTTGATTTCACTATACCATATCATTTCGTTTTGCTCAAGGGACATTGACCCATTTTTACTTTCCCTCCCCCCCCATCCCCATCTTGATCTTATCTCCGTGGCGATTTTGGCGGGTCAGCTGCTCTAGGGGTTCAGGGCGTCGTAGTTGGCTCTCAGGTCGTCCGCATACAGCGCCACATACCGCCGGGTCATGGTAAGGTCTGCGTGTCCCAGCAGCTTTTGCAGACGGAACGGGTCGCCGCCAGCTTGGATATACAGCTTCGCGTAGGTGTGCCGGAACAGGTGCATAGAGGTCTTATCCACGCCTCTGCTATGATTATAATTCCAAATCGCATTCCCGAGCGAATTCAACGTCATCTGGTTGCCATACTCCGAGACAAACAACGGGGCTGTATGGTCGCCGCTGCGGTGCTCCAGATAGTCCTCCATGATTTTGACCAGTGCCTTAGAGAGCGGCACGATCTGTTGATTACGCGCCTTCATGTGGCGGAAAAACACTGTCCCGGCGGAAAGGTCCAAATCTCCGATCTGCAGGTTGAGCAGCGTGGACGCACGGCAGCCGGTCCCAAGCAGGAAGTTGACAATGACCCAATTGCGGTATTCAGCAAAGGAGCAGGTCTTGCAGTCCGGTTCCTTCAGCAGCTTCTGCAGCTCGTCGGTGGTATAGGGTTCCTTGATTGGATCATCGGCACACACCAGTCTGATAGGATACTTTTCCAGATAGCCCTTTTCCATGCACCAGTACAAAAACGCACGCACCATGCGGAGGTTCGTATTTATGGTCGTATCATGGAGCTGCTGGTCCTTCATATAAAAAATATATAGTCCTCCACCGTTTCCTCTGTGATGGTAGTGATGGGCTGCTCTGTATTCCCCAAAAACCGAAAGAAGCTTCTGCCCTTTGCGGCGTAGAAGTCGAGTGAGCCTTGGGAGAGGTTCTTGAGCCGGTTGTACTTTTGGAACCTTTCAAAGGCCTGTTGGATGGTAGGGTTTGCCTTGGCAGCGGGTCTTAAATCACGGTTACGCACGAGAGAGACTCCTCCTTTTTTCGCGAAAAATCCCTCTCGCCCCTCTAGCGCTTCCAGAAAATGGAACAAAAAAAAAAAAACCCAGAATCATTCGAATCAACGAACAATTCTGAGCTTCTGCATGCCGCCGACGGGGGGTCGAACCCGTACTCTGTCTCCAGAAAGGGATTTTAAGTCCCTCGTGTCTGCCAATTTCACCACAGCGGCGCAACCCCGGCTTACAAAGTCCTGCTGCCCTCTGGCTTGAGAGAGAGCCGGGAATAACAGGTGTGAGGAAAAATTATTACAACCACACTGCTATTCGCAATCTGGTGGTATTAACATTTTTATTAAATCAGCGGCTTTTATGATACAATAGTTTCCCTGTTTTGTCAAGAAAAACCGCTTATTCGGTGCTGCTTACACTTTGCCGCCGTGCAGCTCTGCGTACATCTTGGACCCGCACTCAGCCACAGCAGGGGTCATGTTGACGTAGTGCTTGTGAGGGCATTCGATGCGCAGCTCGCTCTCCCAAGTCTCCTCGGTGAGCTGCTTTGCAATATAGGCCTTCTTTTCTGCAATAGAGGGCAGTTCAATGGCCAGCTCGCCGCCCAGAATATGCGGCACCAGCAGCGGGCGCACAGCGGTGGGGGATAAAGGTGATGGTGCGTTCGATGGCGTCCGAGTCCAGATTGACCATAGTGACCGGCTTACCGGCCTCGATGACCTCGCCATCCATGGCGATCAGATCGCACTGTGCCTGACCGTTTTCGTCGTACAGACGCCACGGCATCTTCTTGCCCGGAATGATGGCCTTGCTGGCGGAATCCGAGCACTTCATCCTGGGAGTGTAGCTGCCGTCCGGCTGCTTGACCGCCACCAGCTTGTACACACCGCCAAACACGGGGTCAGAAGCAGAGGTGATGAGGTTCTCGCCCACGCCGTAGGAATCAAAATGAGCGTGCTCATAGAGCTCCATGTTGGCGATCTTCCGCTCGTCAAGGCCATTGGAAGCCACCAGCTTGATATAGGGCTTGCCTGCGGCATCCAGAGCCTTGCGCAGCCGCTTGGAGCCGCGGGCAAGGTCGCCAGAGTCGATGCGGGCGCTCTTGACGCGGCGGTTCGGGTCATTGGGGTACTTTTCGATCAGGTAGTCGTCCAGTTTAATGAGGTTGGGCAGGCCGCTCTCCATGATGTTGTAGGTATCCAGCAGCAGGCTGACCGAATCCGGGTAGGTATCGGCAAAGGCCTTGAAGGCATCGAACTCGGTGGGGAAAAACTCGATAAAGCTGTGTGCCACGGTGCCCACGGCCTTGACCTCTGCACCGAACTTCATCTCAGCCAGACAGTTGGCAGTACCGATACAGCCACCCAGAACAGCTGCATACGCGCCATCGTTACCGGCGCTCTCGCCCTGTGCGCGGCGGGTGCCGAACTCCATGACGTTGCGAGGGGTATGGGTGTTCAGGCCGGTAACGCGGGTGGCCTTGGTGGCGATCAGGCTATGGAAGTTCATGGTCTGCAGCAGGTAGGTCTCGATGAGGATCGCGCCCACCAGATCGCACTCGATGCGCACCATCTGCACATGGGGGTAGCAAACCGTGCCCTTCGGGCAGAGCGTACATATCACCCTGCCACTTGTAGGTGCGCAGATACTCGCAGAACTCCTCGCTCATGCCCTTGGTGCGCAGCCAGTGGATGTCCTGCTCATTGAAGTGATATTCCAGCAAAAAGCGGGTCAGCTTGCGCTGGCCTGCGCTGATGGAATAGCCCTGATTATCCGGGTTTTTGCGGAAGAACATATCAAACACCAGCGTGGTATTCTTAAAGCCATGCAGGAACAGGCAGTTTGCCATGGTGAATTCGTAAAAATCCACCACCATCGCGGGGTTATCGTAGTCCTCATCGGGGATATAAGGCTCAACCTTGATCTCGTTCATGAATGTTTTCCTCTCTATTTATACCCGGCGTCAGCTCTTCCCTACTGCGCGCCGCCTGCCGCTTGCCCGGCAGGGGGATCTGCCGCCCTGTCATGACAGAGCGTTTCTATCATGATAGCACGATTTCCCTGCCTGTGCAAGTATTTTCGCGCAAAAAGACCGCTGCACAAACGCTGTGCAGCGGTCTCTGCGCTTATAACAAATAAATCAGGCTCAACCGTTCATAATGCTGGGGGTGGCGTTCTTCAGCACAACGTCGTGGCTGCCGCCCTCCACGATGGAGGTGGAAGAAACAACGGTCAGCTTGGCCTTCTGCTGCAGCTCGGGGATGGACAGAGCGCCGCAGTTGCACATGGTGCTCTTGACCTTGTACAGGGTGGTCTGCACACCGTCAGCCAGAGGGCCGGCATAAGGCACATAGCTGTCCACGCCTTCCTCAAAGCTCAACTTGCTGGAACCGCCCAGATCATAGCGCTGCCAGTTGCGGGCACGGTTGGAGCCCTCGCCCCAGTACTCCTTCATATACTGGCCATTGATGCGCACCTTGTTCGTGGGGCTCTCGTCAAAGCGGGCGAAGTAGCGGCCCAGCATCACAAAGTCTGCACCCATAGCCAGCGCGAGGGTGATGTGGTAGTCATATACGATACCACCGTCGGAGCAGATGGGCACATAGATACCGGTCTCCTTGTAGTATTCGTCACGGGCTTTGGCCACCTCGATGACAGCGGTAGCCTGACCACGGCCGATGCCCTTGGTCTCGCGGGTGATGCAGATGGAGCCGCCGCCGATGCCGATCTTCACGAAGTCTGCGCCAGCCTCAGCGAGGAAGCGGAAGCCCTCGGCGTCCACCACGTTGCCTGCGCCCACCTTGACGGTATCGCCGTAGTGCTCGCGGATCCAGCCGATGGTGCGGCTCTGCCACTCGGAGTAGCCCTCAGAGGAGTCGATGCACAGCACATCCACACCGGCCTCTACCAGTGCGGGCACGCGCTGGGCGTAGTCGCGGGTGTTGATGCCGGCGCCTACAACGTAGCTCTTGTTCTTATCCAGCAGCTCGTTGACGTTTGCCTTGTGGGAATCGTAGTCCTTGCGGAACACGATATACTTCAGGTTGCCCTCTGCATCCACCAGCGGCAGGGTGTTGATCTTGTTGTCCCAGATGATGTTGTTGCAGTCGTGCAGGGAGGTGTTGGCCGGAGCGGTGACCAGCTTTTCAACGGGGGTCATAAAGGTGGTAACGCAGGCATCGTCCGGGGTGGTTGACGCGGTAATCGCGGGAAGCCACGATGCCCAGCAGCTTGCCGTTAGGAGTGCCGTCGGCAGTGATGGCGATGGTGGAGTGGCCGGTGCGTGCCTTCAGCTCCAGCACGTCATGCAGGGTGGCAGTGGGAGCCAGATTGGAATCGGACACCACATAACCGGCCTTGAAGCTCTTGACGCGGCGCACCATGGCAGCCTCGTTCTCGATGCTCTGAGAGCCATAGATAAAGGAAATGCCGCCCTGACGAGCCAGTGCAATGGCCAGCTTATCGCCGGAGACCGACTGCATGATGGCGCTGATCATGGGGATATTCATCTGCAGCGGGCACTCCTCCTGCCCCTTGCGGTACTTGACCAGCGGGGTCTTCAGGCTGACCGCCGTGGGCACATTCTCCGCAGAGGAATAGCCGGGGACCAGCAGGTACTCGCCAAAGGTGCGGGAGGGTTCTTCGTAGAAATAAGCCATAATCAAACTCCTTTTCTCTTAGGGTGTATCTGAAAAGTCGAAAATTTAGTCTATTTCTACAAGCACAGCTGGATTTTGCGTTAAACAGCCTTGAAATCCACAAAGGATTCCTGCGGCTATTTGTCTTAAATCCTGCTTGTGCTTGCGAAATATTCGTCATTTTCTTTGTTTTCAGATACACCTTTAACGCATCCGATACAAATCAGCATCAAAATCATTCATGTTTGCTGCTTATAAATTGATTGTATATACTTTACCACAAAGCCCGCAAGAATACAAACCCCTGCCGCGCCAAACTTTATAATTGTCCTTTGCGGAAAAACAGACAAATTGCCAAGCGTTTTCGGGCATTGGTCACACTTTGATTTTTGAAGTATCACTTTTGCAAGCAAATCAGAGCTTACGGAATGCAAAAAAGCTCGTCCGAAACACCGGACGAGCCCTTTTTTGCACACGAAGCGGGACACTGCCTGTGCGGCGCATGGGTCATAGCTGTGAAGGAGAACAGCCGGAGGAGGAGGACCCGCGCCCAGTATCCCAAAAACAAGAAGAAAAAGATTTCACACACAGCCTTGGGGCTTTGCCCTTGCTGTAACCATATTGTAACTCTTTTGAAACCATTTTGCAATAGGGTTTTGTAATTTTTTTGTAATTTATTTTGTTAACTTTTTATGTCCTGCCCCGCCGGGCTGTCGCAAAGATTATTTCCCTTTTTGTACCCGGTATGGTATACTGGCTATGAATATGCTGCCACAGGCAGAAAAAAGGAGTTTAGGATACGGATATGAAAACAAAATTGGGTATTGTGGGCTGCGGATTTCTGGGCGGCATTGTGGCCAACGCATGGAAGAAGGGTCTGCTGCCGGACTACGAGCTGGTGGGCGTGACCAGCCGCACCCGCGCTTCGGCTGAAAAGACCGCCGCCAACGTCGGCTGCGCCGTCTGCGAGGATGTGGACGCGCTGCTGGCGCTTGAGCCGGAGTACATCGTGGAGGCAGCTTCGGTGGAGTCGGTGCGCGCTATGGCCATCCCGGTGCTGAAACGGGGCGTGAATCTGGTCATTCTGTCCATCGGTGCCTTTGCGGATCTGGATTTCTACGCACAGGTCAAGGCAGCCGCCGTGGAGGGCGGTGCCAAGGTGCACCTGGCCAGCGGTGCCATCGGCGGCTTTGACGTGCTGCAAACTGTCACCCTGATGGCGCAGGCGCAGCGCCTGCCGGAGACGGCGGGCATCGAGACCCACACCGGTGCAAAGGGCTTCCGCAATACGCCTGTGTGGGCAGAGCATCTGCTGACCGACACCGAAAAGACTACCGTGTTCACCGGCAATGCAAAGCAGGCCATTGCTACCTTCCCCCGCCGGGTGAACGTGGCGGTAGCTACCTCTCTGGCCACCACCGGCCCCGAGATCACCGGTGTGACCATGCACTCCGTGCCCGGCTGGGTGGGCGACGACCACTGCATCACCGCTGAGATCGAGGGCGTGAAGGCTGTGGTGGATATCTGCTCCTCCACCAGCGCCATTGCGGGCTGGAGCGCCGTCTCTCTGCTGCGCAATCTGGCTTCACCCGTCTGCTTCTACTAATATAAGGAGGAGTCCGTCATGTTTGAAAAGCTTGTTGCCATTGAGCCGGTCAGCCTGATTCCCTCTGCCGAGGAGGAGCTGCACCGCTACGCCAAAGAGGTGGTGCTGTACCGGGACGTACCCGCCAGCGATGACGAGATGGTGCGCCGCATTGGAGACGCCGATGCCGTACTGCTGAGCTACACCTCCCGCATGGGCAAGGAAGTCATTGCGCAGTGCCCCAACATCCGCTATATCGGGATGTGCTGCAGCCTGTACTCTGAGGAGAGCGCCAACGTGGATATCGCCTACGCACGCACCCGGGGCATCCAGGTGCTGGGCATCCGGGATTACGGCGACCGCGGCGTTGTGGAGTATGTTCTGCACGAGCTGACCGGCCTGCTGCACGGCTTTGGGATGCCCATGCTGCGGGACGAGCCGGTGGAGATCACCGGCCTGAAGGTGGGCATCGTGGGGCTGGGCGTTTCCGGCCGGATGATCGCCGATGCGCTGCAATTTATGGGCGCAGAGATCAGCTACTTTGCCCGCAGCGCAAAGCTGGACGCCGAGGCCGCCGGTATGACCTTCAAGCCCCTGCCCCAGCTGCTGGCGGACAGCGAGGTGGTGTTCACCTGCCTGAACAAGAATGTGCTACTGCTGGGCGAAAACGAGTTTGCCCAGCTGGGCGCAGGCAAGGTGCTGTTCAACACCTCCATCGGCCCCGGCTTTGACTCCGCTGCGCTGGAAAAGTGGCTCGATCTGCCCGGCACCCACTTTCTCTGCGACACCCGCGCCGCCGCGGGCCCCGTGGCCGAGGACTTCTTTGCCCGGGAAAACGTGCGCTGCGCCAATGTGTCCGCAGGCCGCACCAAGCAGGCTTTTGTGCTGCTGAGCAAAAAGGTGCTGGACAACCTCCGCACCGCACTGGGCGAATAAAAAACAAGGAGTGTTTATCTATGAAAACTGCATTGACCATTGCCGGCAGTGATTCCAGCGGCGGCGCCGGAATTCAGGCCGATATCAAGACCATGACCGCCAACGGCGTGTTTGCCATGAGCGCCATTACCGCCCTGACCGCACAGAACACCACCGGTGTGACCGCCATTTTTGACACCACGCCGCAGTTTCTGGCGCAGCAGCTCGATGCCGTGTTCACCGATATTTACCCGGATGCGGTAAAGATCGGCATGGTATCCTCTGCCCCGCTCATCGACACCATCGCCGAGCGGCTGCATTTTTACGGCGCAAAGCACATCGTGGTGGACCCTGTGATGGTGGCCACCTCCGGCGCAAAGCTGCTGCAGGACGATGCCGTGCAGGCGCTGACCGAAAAGCTGCTGCCGCTGGCTGAGGTGCTTACCCCCAACATCCCGGAAGCGGAGATTCTGTCCGGCATGAGCATTGCAAACGCTGCCGACATGGAGGCCGCTGCCCGCACCATCAGCCAGCGTTACGGCTGCGCCGTGCTGTGCAAGGGCGGCCACCAGATCAACGATGCCGACGACCTTCTGTGGCGCGACGGCACCGGCAAGTGGTTCAAGGGCAAGCGCATTGCAAACCCCAACACCCACGGCACCGGCTGCACCCTGTCCAGCGCCATTGCTTCCAATCTGGCAAAGGGGTATGACCTTGACACCGCCGTAGAGCGCGCCAAGGCCTACATTTCCGGCTGTCTGTCTGCCATGCTGGACTTAGGGCACGGCTCCGGGCCCATGGATCATACCTTCAACCTGAAGGGAGATTTTGTCCGTGACTGACCTGCCCTTTGTTTCGGCGCTGGTGCAGGCCGACCTGCCTGTGTGGGAGCAGTGTTTGCAGACCGAGTTTTTGCAAAAGATGGAAAACGGCATCCTGAGCGAGGACTGCTTTAAAAGCTACCTTGTGGAGGACAGCCTGTATCTGCGGGAGTACGCCAAAATTTTTGCGTGGGGCATGACCAAGGCCACCACCATGGCGGCCATGCGCACTTACTATTCCCTGCTGTCCTTCGTGCAGGAGAACGAGGACCTGACCCGGCTGCGGTATCTGGAGCAGTACGGTCTGCGGGAAGCCGATATCCAGTCCCTGCCCCTGCGCCCGGAAAGCCGCGCCTATCTGGACTGCATGATCGACGCTGCCCGCACCGGCGAGGGGGAAGCTGAGTGCCTGATGGCCTGCCTGCCCTGTATGCTGAGTTACGGGTGGCTATTCCAGAAACTTTTGCAGCGCTCCCCCGCCGTAAAGGACACCTACTACGGCGCACTGGTGCTGGACTACGCCGGTCCCGGCTATGATGCCGCCTGCCGTGCATGGGCAGAGCGCGCCGAGGTGGCCTGCACCGGCCTTTCGCCGGAGCGTGCCGCCCGCTGCCGTGCGATCTTCCGCGCCTGCTCGGAGCACGAGCTGCGCTTCTGGGAGATGTGCGCCGCACCCCGGACGGATATTTAAGAATAAATATAGAGAACCCGGAAGGTCTGCGGTCCGGGTTCTCTTCTTATAAAATCTTTATCGCAGCACCGAGAGTTCCTCAATGCCGTAGCGCTGCATCAGGGCGATGGCCGCCGGGGTGATCTCCTCGCCGCTGACCGCCACAGGGATGGCGGGCGGGCAGGACACCGTAGGCATGGCGCACACCCGCCCCAGTGCCTTGTGCACCGGGATGCGCACCTGTGCGCCCAGCACCGCCTGCCGGATGGTACAGCGCTGCGCCGCCTGCTGCTGCAAGGCGGCAAACTCCCCTGCCCGGTTCTCGGGGCGGGGCAGCCCGGCAGGTACGGCAGCCAGAAGCTGCTCCAGCGCCGTTTGCAGGCGCGTGTAGTCCTGCGGTGGGTTCTCCGGGGTGAACATCAGCACCACATAGCGGGGGTCGGCATACTCGCACTCCAGCTGTGCGCGGCGCAAAGCATCTGCCAGCGCTGTGCCGGTGCAGCCAAGGGCAGCGGCGTCCAGCGTAAGCTTCATCGGCTCCTGCTGTGCCCCGGCAACTGCCAGCGGCACCGGGCACTGCCGCGCCGCTGCGGTCTTATTCAGGCTGCGGCGCAGACCTTCCAGCGCCGCGCAGCACTGCACCAGCCGCCGGGGGTAGTCCCCTGCCAGCACCGCATTGCAGGCATCCAGCGACTGCAAAATGAGGTAAGAGGGGCTGGTAGAGCCGAACAGCGCCAGCGCCCCCCGCACAGCCGCTTCGTCCTGCACAGGGGCATCGTGCGCCAGATGCAGATACGCGCCGCCGGTGACCACCGGCAGGGTCTTGTGGGCAGAGTCGCAGCACATGGCCGCACCCTGCGCGATGGGGTGACAGTTCTGCGGCAAAAAGCGCAGATAGGCGCCGTGGGCGTTGTCCACCAGCAAAGGCACGCCCTGCGCCCGGCAGACCGCCGCCAGCGCCGGGATATCCTGCACCCCGCCCAGATAATCCGGGCTGGTGACGTACACGCCAAAGGGGGTGTTGCCCTGCTGCGCCATCGCGTGCAAAGCCCCTGTCAGCGCTTCGGCTGTGACGGGGCAGCTGCACAGTGCACCCTCTGCCTGCGCAGACGGCCAGAGCCAGCGGATATCAAAATCCAGCAGCGCCGCCGCATACAGCAGCGCCTTGTGGGCGTTGCGGGCGGCCAGCAGCACCGGGCGCTTACCGTTTTGCGGTGCACCCTGCAGCGCCAGAAACAGCATGGCACGGATGCACTGGGACGAGCCCTCTGTGCTGTAATAGGTATGCACCGTGCCAAACAGCCGGGTGGCGTTGGCTTCGCTTTCGGCAATAATGCCCTCCGGCGCGTAAAGCTCGTCTGCGCCGCAGATCTCGGTGATATCCAGCGGCTCAAAGCCTAAAAGGCTCTGCCCCTTGTGGCCGGGCATGTGCAGCCGGGCGGTGCCGGACTTTGCATAGCTGCGCACAAAATCCACGATGGGGGTGGTCATGCTCATTCGCAGGCTTCGCCGTCGGCGCAGGCGTTGCAGGTAGAGCCCAGCTCAATGGGCACCTCAATGCCCTTGGCTGCCAGTTCCTGATTCTCGGCTACCTTGATCATAATGGCGCACTCCATGCGCTTTTTGAACAGCTCGCAGCCGTACTCGTACACGCCGGTAATGCTGCCGGTGGCGTGGTAGGAGTTGGCAGCGCAGCCGCCGGAGCAGTACAGCTTTGCCCAGCAGTCCTGACACTCCTTGCGGGCGTAGGCGTTGCAGTGCTTGAACTCATCCCGCACAGCGGTGTTGGTAACGCCCTTCCAGATATCGCCCAGCAGGTACTTGGGGTCGCCCACGAACTGGTGGCAGGGGTACAGATCGCCCCAGGGGGTCACAGCCATGTACTCGGTGCCAGAGCCGCAGCCCGAAATGCGCTTGTAGATGCAGGGGCCGCCGGTCAGGTCGATCATGTAGTGGTAGAAGGTAAAGCCTCTGCCCTCGCGGTCGCGCTTGATCATCTCCTTGGCAAGGATCTCGTACTGCTCCTTCAGGATGGGCAGGTCGGCCTCAGTCAGGCGCTGGGGTCACTGGGGTCGCAGACCACGGGTTCCATGCTCAGCTCGGTAAAGCCGAGATCTGCCATGTGAAAGATATCGTTGGTGAAGTCGGTGTTGTAGTGGGTAAAGGTACCGCGCATATAGTAGTTCTTGTCGCCGCGCTTCTTGACGAACTCCTGGAACTTGGGCACGATGCGGTCGTAGCTGCCGTTGCCTGCGCAGTCCACGCGGAAGCGGTCGTTGACCTCCTTGCGGCCATCCAGACTCAGCACCACATTGTGGCACTCCTTATTACAGAAGTCGATGACGTCGTCATCGATCAGCACACCGTTGGTGGTCATGGTAAAGCGGAAGTTCTTGTTGTGGATCTTCTCCTGCTCACGGCAGTAAGCCACCAGCTTTTTGACCATCTCAAAGTTCATCAGCGGCTCGCCGCCAAAGAAGTCCACCTCCAGGTTGCGGCGGGTGCCGCAGTTCTCGATGAGGAAGTCCATGGCGCGCTTGCCCACCTCAAAGCTCATCAGGGCGCGGTCGCCATGGTAGCGCCCCTGCGAGGCGAAGCAGTAGGAGCAGTTCAGGTTGCAGCTATGGGCAACGTGCAGGCACAGCGCCTTTACCACGGTGTTGCGGTTCTTGAAGTCGAAGGCCATGTCCTTATAGACATCCGGGCTCCACAGCTTGCCGTTTTCCTTCAGGCTGGTCACGTCGTCGATGCACTGGCGCAGATCCTCCTCGGTCACGTCCGGGCGGTCGCCGTACTTTGCCATCATGGCGGAAACGATCTCGTCGGCGGTGTGGTCGGGGTACATGGCAATGACATCATACGCCACCTCGTCCACAACATGCACCGAGCCGCTGCAGGTGTCCAGCACGATGTTATAGCCGTTCAATTGATACTGATGTACCATTTTACACTCCATTCCAGATTACACAAAAAAATGCCGCCCGGCAAAGGCGGCATAGGGTTTGCAAAAATTACTTGTTGCTGTTCTCGCACTGCTGGTTAGCCACGCCGCAGGAGGTCTTGCAGGCGGACTGGCAGGAAGTCTGGCACTCGCCGCAGCCACCGGTCTTAACGCTCTTGGTCAGGTCACGAGTAGCAATAGTCTTAATACGCTCCATGATAGAAACCTCTCTAACTCTCAAAAATTTATCGCGCCGGACATAGTTCCGGTACGCTTTTATCTTGTAATAGGATATCACGCAGCGCGCCTTTTGTCAAGATTTTTTCGCTAAGGCAATACCGCATAATTCTAGGTGCCGATACGGCGAGTGAGGTGCGGCAGATGCTAAGCCAAAAGCGCAGATAATACTTTGTGTATTATCGAGCATTTTGGCAACGCAGATGCCGTGCCGCAACCGCCGGAGTGGTGCTTAAGCCGTAAGGCGGGAATTGTGCGGTGTTGCCCTAAGCCTTTTCACCCGCCCATGGGCTGGTAGCGGGTAAGCACCGTGTGCAGCCCCAGCTCCCGGGCGCGCGCCAGTAAGTACCGGTAACGACACAGCAGCGCCTGCCGCTCGTAGATGCGCTGCTCGATCAGGTCCGTATCCACCTCCATATCAAACATCATCTCGTTGCGCTTCAAACAGAACAGGCATTCCTTCAGCTCCTCCTCCAGTTCCGGATGGTAGCGCTCGTGCTCGGTATCCCGCGGGACGCGGGGCGAAAGCAAGGTCTGGGCGTTTTGTGTGGTTCGTTCCGGCATAGGCATCCTCCTTCTGGTGCTTTGTAAGGTTTTGTACCTTCCAGTATAGGCGGTGCGGTGCGCAGAACCTGCCGAAGCGTGGCAGCGCTCCGGCATAGATTATCCGGCGCTGCTGCGGCATTTTCCAAAAAAGTACAACTTTTTTCAAAAATATGCTTGACAACCCCGGGCTTTTCCCGTATAATAGCACACGTTGAGCGGCTCACCCCGCAAAACACAACAGAATATTGGGGATTTGCATAGTGGTAGTGCGGTAGACTCTGACTCTACTTGTGGGAGTTCGATTCTCTCATCCCCAACCAGAACAAAGCCATCTGAGGAAACTCAGGTGGCTTTTCTGTTTGTATGATTCCGCGCGGAAAAACTATTATAGATAGAGCGAACCCGGAAAGTCCACAGGACTTTCCGGGTTCGCCTTTTCACGGGAAATATAAATTTACAGAATGGTAATGCGGCCTGCGCCGTAGGGCTGCTCGTAGTTGAGCAGGTAGCCGGGGTAATCGGCCAGCGGGCTGTTGGCGCTGGCCAGATGCGGCAGACCCGCAGCATCTGCGCCGTCAAAGGTCATGGCGTAGGTAGCCATCACCAGATAATCCTCGGACACATAGTCCTTGATCAGCTCTGCGCCGTCAAACATGGCAAAGCCATCGCCCAGATTGCGCAGAGTGTAGTTCATGCCGGCCAGCGCGTAGGTAGCGCCCGGATCCAGCGGCAGATAGCTGCCGGAGGCCTTATCGTAGATCTTCACGTTCTGCACACGCGGAGTGCCGGTGGCGCTGCCGATCCAGACGTTCTTCTCGTCGGTCTGCACAGTGTTGGGGATATCGGTGTGGATCTCGTAGGTAGCACCGGCCACCTGCAGGAAGCCGCCGTTCTCCTTGCCGTCCTCGCCTGCAAAGCGGGCACCAAACTCCAGAGCGTCCTGGATCTGCTGGCCGGTCACGGACATCAGGCAGGCCACGTTGCCAAAGGGGCTGACGGTCTTGCAGGTCTTGAAGCTCCAGTAGCCGGCTTTCTCATCGGTGCGGATGCCGCCGCCGTTCATAATGGCGACATCACAGTGGAGCTCCTCGATCTCGTTGAAATAGGTGTAGATGCCGTCAGCCACGAAGTCGCCGAGGTTGGTCTCGGCAGAGCGGATGCGGCGCTTGCCGGTGGCGGGGTCAGAGATGTAGAAATCGCTGTCGCCCACAGCGATCTTCTCGCCCAGCATATCGTCCACGGTGTTCACCCAGCTGGTCTGCATGGCGGCGATGCCTGCGTCCATGCCCTCGTGGGCGGGAATGAGTTTGGTGGTGATGGTGCCGTCCGCAGCGATGGTCATCTCGCCAACGTTTGCAAAGTAAGAGCCGGTCTGGGTCAGGGTGACAGCCTTGCCGGAGGCATCCTGCACCTGCTTGTTGGCCATTACGGTGTGGGAGTGGCCGTCGATGAAGGCGGTGAAGCCGTGGGTGTGTGCAATGACTTCCTCACTGGTCCAGGGAGAGGAGGAGGGATCAACGCCCAGATGGCCCAGACCGATGACCACATCTGCCAGAAGCTTTGCCTTATCAATGGCCTTCTGCACGGCGTCATAGAGCTTTTTGCCGTCCTCGCCGCCCTGAATATCGTAGATGTACTTGCGCTGTGCCTTATCCATAAAGTAGGCCGGGGTGGACTTGGTAAAGGTCTCGGGGGTGGTCACACCCACAAAGGCGATGCGTCTGCCGCCGCGCACGAACACCTTGACGGAGGGCAGCACACGCAGGCCGGTGCGCAGGTCTACCCAGTTACAGGACAGGTACGGGAAGTCGGCTTCCTTCATGATGGCCTTGGCGCGGTCCATGCCGTAGTCGAACTCGTGGTTGCCGGGGGTGGCGACATCGTAACCGGCAGCGTTCATCAGCTTGATGATGGAAGCGCCCTCATCCATGGAGCCGTAGGCGGTGCCCTGCATATGGTCGCCTGCGTCCACCAGCAGCACGTCCTTACCGGCGTTCTGATAGCTCTGCTTCAGGTCGGCAATGGCGGCGTAGGTCAGCTTGGGGCTCTGCTTGTCGATGTAAGTATGGACATCGTTGGTGTACAGGATGGTGACGTCAGACTTATCACCAAGCCAGCAGGCCGATGCGGCGGGCGCACCGATGGCCATGGATGCAGCGGCAGCGGTCACACCAGCAGCCTTTAAAAAGCTGCGACGGGAAATAAGTTGTTTCACAGGAAAACGACCTCCTTTTATTTTTGGCGTATCGCATTTGGGGCAGGCTCTTCCCTCCTGCCCTTTCAATAGCTCTAGCATAGCACAGAACGCTGCCGCAGACAAGCCAAAATCGTTCTTTTGGCACAAATTATTTTCACGTCCCGCTTTATTTTGACGCATATTGTACCATTTTTACACAAATCCTATACAAAAAAAGACCTCCCCGTGCCCTGTCGCAGAGCAGCGGAGAGGTCTTTTTTAGGGGGATGTTGACCCGTTGCCGGGTCTATCGGAGGAGAGGAAATATCAGATGGCGTTATACTCCTTGAGGAACTTCTCAAGGTCGGTGCCCTCGATCTTCTTCAAAGCCTCCTTCAAAGCCAGACGCGGGATCAGCGGCAGATCCATATCAGTGATCTTCTTGCCGTCCCGCAGCTTCACGGTGGCATCGATCAGGCTGCGGACATCGTAGGTGCTGCCCCAGACCTCCGGCACGCCACGATCCACGTTCAGCAGGGTGTACACGGCCTCCATACCGGTCCGCATGGAGTACTCCGTGGTGAAGATGGTGTCACGGTGCGTCTCGGCAAACTGACCCAGAAAGGCGAAGTTCACAGCGCCCTCGGGCACGACATTGGGCCGATCGCCGTAGGCACGGGGCATGAAGAAGGCGTCGATATAGGGCATCATCACAGGGACGGTGTTGGCGCTGTTCTCCGCCAGCTCCTCGATGTGCTCCTCCGGCACACCGATGTGATACAGCCACTCCATGCAGATTTCCTTGCCGGTGCATTCGCGCATGGGCTTCTTGACGTAATCGCCGGGCTTATCACTGAACAGACTGTAGACCCACACGCAGAGCTGGTTCTTGGGCTGGTCGCGGAACTGCTGCTGACGGTTGAGCGTCCAGCTCATCAGCCAGCTGGAATCCTTCACCGTGACAATGCCGCCGGTGACGGTGTGGCCGCTGAAGGGGTCACGCTTGCAGATCTTCTTGATATACTGGGGGATCTTGTCGTCCAGGGTGGTGATGGTGGCGCTTTCCCAGTTGCTCAGCTCCGGCTCGGAGCAGAACTTTTCCGGGTGACCGAAGGAAGGATCCTGTGCGGCGATCTTCTTCCACAGATCCCAGCCGTTGCGGCTTGATGGTGGGATCAAAGCCTGCGGCCTTGTCCTGAGCGCCGATGGTGCAGCTTTCCACGCAGCCGCCGTTGGTGATGAACAGCAGATCGTTCTCGGTCAGGTCGATGTTAGAAGTCTCGCCCGCGTGCTCCACGGTGACAGAGCTTGCCAGCTTGCGGCCCTTCTGGATGTCGAACTTCACATCCGTGACCTTGGTGTTGTAGTGGAACTGCACGCCAAAGCTTTCCAGATAGCGCACCATGGGCAGGATGATGGACTCGTACTGGTTATAGCGGGTAAAGCGCAGGGCGGTAAAGTCCGGCAGACCGCCGATGTGGTGGATATAGCGCTTGAGGTACAGCTTCATCTCCAGAGCGCTGTGCCAGTTCTCAAAGGCGAACATGGTGCGCCAGTACAGCCAGAAGTTGGTGTTCAGGACTTCGTCATCAAAGAAGTCGGTGATCTTTTTATCGTACAACTGCTCGTCCGGGGTCATGAACAGCTTCAAGATCTCCATGGCACCCTTGTCAGACAGACCGAACTTGCCATCGGTGTGGGCATCCTCGCCGCGGTTGACGGTGGCGCGGCACAGGGAGTAGTTGGGATCGTGCTTGTTCAGCCAGTAATACTCGTCCAGCACGCTGGCTCCCTCGGTCTCCAGAGACGGGATGGAGTGCAGCAGATCCCACATAACTTCGAAATGGTTGTCCATCTCACGGCCGCCGCGCATGACATAGCCGATATCGTACTTGTAGCCGTCGCAGGCACCGCCGGGCAGCGGGTCCTTTTCAAATACATGGATGTGGTCGCCCTGCATCTGGCCGTCGCGCACCAGGTAGCAGGCGGCAGTCAGGGCTGCCAGACCGGAGCCGATGATATAAGCAGATTTATGATCAACGCCCTCCGGCTTTTTGGGGGTTGCAAAAGCTTCATAGTTGCCACTGGAATAGTACATAAAAAAGCCTCCCTGCTTCAAAAATATCTTTTTCACAGCCTTCGTCGTGCTGCTGTCTCTATGGCAACAGTATACCCCGCAAAGTGAACTTGAACAACAAACAAACTTTGCCCGGTGTATAGATTTTTTACATCCGCCCTTATTTGCTGGAAATGCGTACAAATTGTGACATAGTGCGAAGCGCAAAAGCATTTAAAGCATTCCCGCAAAAAACGCAATGCCGGACAGCTTGCAGGCTGTCCGGCATTGCTCTAATTCAAAATAATTTTCCGCTATTCATGCCCAGAGCATAGCGGCGGGCATTCAAAATCGTCCCGCACAAAAAGAGAGCCGCCGCACAAGGTTCTGTGCAGCGGCTCTCTATCGGTTTTAGTTCATCTCTTCCAGAGCCTTTTTCAGGTTCTTGGCGATCTGGTCCGGGCAGCTGGTGCTGCGGAAGCCGCACAGCGTACCGTCCAGACGGGCAATGGCGTCCTCTGCCTTCATGCCGGTAAGCAGCTGGCAGATGCCTTTCAGGTTGCCGTTGCAGCCGCCGATGACCTCGATGGATGCAATGGTGTGGTCATCGTTCAGCACAAAGTTGGTCTGCTTGGAGCAGGTGCCCTTGTTCGGGAAGGAAAATTCCTTGCTCATGGTCTTTACGTCCTCTCTCTTTTACGTTTCTCGGCGATGGCGCGCAGCTGCGCTGCGGCTTCGTCCGGTGCGGTACAGGTGCCGATGGGGTGGGGGTGCTTGTGGTTGCGGCCATGGAAGTCCGTGCCCGCAGTGGCAACAAGGCCGTACTGCTTGCACAGAGCAAGGCACTCGGCGCTGTCCTCCGGGCTGTTGCTGGGGTGGTACACCTCTATGCCGTCCACTGCGCCCTCTGCCGCCAGCTCACGCAGCAGGGGCATACTTTTATATACCGTGGGGTGGGCAAACACCACCGCACCGCCGCTGGCCTTGGCGGTAGCCAGCACCTGCCGCACCGGCAGATACTCCGGCGAGTGCAGCACGATGCCCCGGGGGTTCCACCCGAACAGCTTGTGGTAGGTCTCGCCGTAGATGCTGCCATCGGTCAGGCCCAGCAGTTCCAGCGCCTGCATCAGCCCGCTTTTGAACAGCACCCCGCTGGCCTTGGTGGTCTCCCACGCAAGGTCGGTGGTAAACTGCGGGTACAGCTGCTCCAGTTCCTTTGCGCTCTGCAAAGCGCAGGCGTTGCGGCGCTCCTTCATAATGGCGCAGTGCTCCCGCAGCGCCGGGCAGTCAACATCCGGGTAGTAGCACAGCAGGTGCACCCGGTGCTGGCGCTCAAAGTCGTAGCCGGTCAGCTCCACGGCGGGAATCAGCTCTACCCCGTCCTGCCCGGTGTGGGCATAGGCGTACTGAGCGCTGAGCAGGGTGTCGTGGTCCGAAAGGGCGATGGCGTGCAGCCCGGTGCGGGCGGCGATGGGTGCCAGCCGCTCAATGGGCACAGCACCGTCGGAGCAGGTGGAATGGATATGCAGGTCACAGGACATAGCGGGTTACTTCCTTAGTGCTTATAGAAATTGATCAGGCAGCCGTCGGCCAGGATCTGGCGCTCGTCGGTGGTGAGCGGAGCCATGTACAGCTCAAACTCCTTGACGGTATCGCCCAGAACGTAGGCTTTGATGCTCTGCAGATCGCCCTTGAGTGCTTCCTGCACATTGGGGATGAGCACATAATCCCCCAGACCAAAGGGGGTGGCACCTGCCAGCTGCAGGGGCAGCATGCCCCAGTTGATGAGGTTGGAGCGGTAACGCTTGGTGGCGTACTCGGTAACGATATTGGCACCGGCACCCAGCACACGCTGGCAGCTGGCGGCCTGCTCGCGGGCAGAGCCGTCGCCGGGCTTGACTGCAAAGATGGTAGAAGCGATCTGGATATCGTTCCACTTCAGCTGCTCGCAGCCGGGCACGGCGTTCACCTTTGCCAGCAGGGCGGCGTCCCCCTGCCCGGCGCGGCGGGCAGTTTCCTCGGCCTGCACAGCCTTGGCGCGGCCCACATACTCCGGATCCTTGCGGCTGAGGGTGAACTCAGCCAGACCCAAGGGGTTGGAGCGGTAGGAGGACGTCTCACCCGAGGGGATGAGCTCATCCGTGGTGGTGACGGGGTCGGTGATGTAGGAGGCCACCTTCAGCAGCAGGTTGTCGCCCAGCGGTGCGATCTCCGGCCAGTCCTTGATGTTGGGGCCCAACTTGAGCAGGGCATCGTAATCGCCCTTGCCAAAGCCCTGATACACGCGGGTGTCGTAGCTGGAAGCATCGTACTGGTACTCCGGCACGGTGGGATCATAATCAATGTCGGTGGCAGGGGTCAGGATGCCGCCGTTTGCGGTGGTGGCTGCAATGCTGCGGGCATCCATCAGTGCCACACCGGCCAGCTGGCCGCTGCCGGGCTTGGAGCCCTCGCGGCTGGGGAAGTTGCGGGTGGTGTGACGGATGGACAGTGCGCCGTTGGCGGGCACATCGCCCGCGCCGAAGCAGGGGCCGCAGAAGGCGGTGCGGATGGTGGCACCGCTGGCCATCAGGTCGCCGATCACGCCGGTGCGCACCAGCTCCATCATGATGGGCTGGCTGCCGGGGTAAACGCTCAGGGCGTAGTCACCGCAGCCGCCGGTGTGGCCCTTGAGGATGGAAGCAGCCTCATAGATGCTGTCGTACAGACCGCCTGCGCAGCCTGCGATGACGCCCTGATCCACACGCAGTTTACCGTTCTCGATCTTGCTGCACAGGTCAAGGCTGACATCCTTGCGGCCGATCAGCTTCTGCACATCCTGCTCGCAGGCGTGGAGGATGTCCTCGAGGTTTGCGTTCAGCTCCTCAATGGTAAAGGCATTGGAGGGGTGCATGGGCAGGGCGATCATGGGACGGATGGCAGAAAGATCCACCTCCACCACGCCGTCGTAGTAGGCAAGGTCAGCCGGTGTCAGCTTTTTGTAGTCCGCTGCACGGCCGTGCACTGCCAGAAAACGCTGAGTGGCCTCATCGGTCTCCCAGATGGAAGAAAGGCAGGTGGTCTCGGTGGTCGTCGCATCAATGGCGTTGCGGGTGTCCTGCCGCAGGGAGGCGATGCCGGGGCCCACGAACTCCATGACCTTGTTTTTGACGTAGCCGCTCTTGAACAGCTTGCCCACAAGGGCAATGGCTACATCGTGGGGGCCGCAGCCTGCGGGCAGACTGCCGGTCAGGTAGATGGCCACCACGCCGGGGCGGGCCACATCGTAGGTGCGGCCCAGCAGCTGCTTTGCCAGCTCGCCGCCGCCCTCGCCGATGGCCATGGTGCCCAGCGCGCCGTAGCGGGTGTGGGAATCGGAGCCAAGGATCATTTTGCCGCAGCCCGCAAAGCGCTCGCGCATGTACTGGTGGATGACCGCCATGTGCGGGGGCACAAAGATGCCGCCGTACTTTTTGGCAGCGGACAGGCCGAAGCGGTGGTCATCCTCGTTGATGGTGCCGCCCACAGCGCACAGGCTGTTGTGGCAGTTGGTAAGCACATAAGGAATGGGGAACTTTTCCAGCCCGGAGGCACGGGCCGTCTGGATGATGCCCACAAAGGTGATGTCATGGCTGGCCATGGCATCGAACTTGATCTTCAGGTTTTCGGCATCGCCGCTGGTGTTGTGTGCCTGCAGAATGCTGTAGGCCATGGTACCGGTCTTAGCCGCGGCAACGGCAGCGGCATCAAAGCCCTTTGCTGCCAGTGCTGCGGGTGCATTGCCATCTGCGGGCACCCACTCTCCGCGCGCATAGTACGCACCGCCAGTGCTGCATTTGATCATATCCAACATCTCGATTCGCCTCTCTTTTTGTATTTTCCCGCCCGCCGCAATTGCGGGCATTGCCCCGGCAGTGCGGCTATTCATCCCGAAAACAGCCGTCCCCTTAGCCTTCACCCCTTGGGGGGAAGCCATTAAGCAAACCAGCTTTTCAAAGACTTATAACCCCTGCCCTGTTACGGCAAAAGCCGTATTTAATTTTTATTATAGCATGAAAGGGCGAAAAGAAAAAGCATTTTTTATGAACCCTTACTGCACCTTTGCGGCGGCTTCCTGCTGCTTTTCCTTTTGCAGTCTGCGGAACACCACAAAATAGGCCGGGATCAGGAAGAAGCAGGCAAAGAACCAGGCCACCGGGCTTGCGATGCAGGCGGCAAAGTAGCCCCACAGCGGCACGAACCAGAAGCCCACCATGGCGCGGGCGATCATCTCAGCCACACCGGCAAACATAGCCAGGCTGGAATAACCCAGACCCTGAATGGTGTAGCGGTAAATGATAAGGACCGCCAGCGGGATATAGAACACGCTGTTCCAGAAGATGAAGTCCTGCGCATTGGCCATAATGGCGGTCTCGCCTGCGTCCAAAAACAGGCCGATCAGGGGCTTGTCCAGCACGCGCAGGATGAGGAAGGAGGCCACGCTGTACACGCAGCCGATGCCCAGTGCGGTGTTCACGCCGCGGTTCACGCGGCCCAGATCCTTCGCGCCCATATTCTGGCTGGTGTAGGTGGTCATGGCGGTGCCGATGCTCTCCAGCGGCACGCTGAGGAACTGCGCAGCCTTGCCGCCGGCGGTCTGCGCGGCTACGATATCGCTGCCAAGACCGTTCACCGCGCCCTGCAGCACCACGCTGCCGATGGCAGTAATACTGCACTGCAGACCCATGGGGAGGCCCATGGCGCAAAGCTTTGCGCAGTGCGGAGCGCTGATGCGCCCTTCTTCCTTATTCCAGCGCAGTTCCGGGTAGTGGCGCATGATGTAAATAAGGCTGCCGATGCCTGCCACAGCCTGACTGAACACGGTGGCAAATGCCGCACCGAACACGCCCATCTTGAACAGGATGATGCAGGCAAGATCCAGCCCGATGTTCAAAAAGCTTGCCACCAGCAGGAAATACAGCGGGCGCTTGCTGTCGCCCAGCGCACGCATCAGCGCGCTGGTCACATTATAAAGCAGCGTGAAGGGGATGCCTGCAAAAATGGTGCGGATATAGATATCCGCAAGGTCGATGATATCGGCCGGGGTGTTCGTCCACACCAGCACCAGATGGGTCATTGCCACCGTAACGATGGTAAGCACCGTGGCAAAGGCGATGGACAGCCACACGGTATTGGCGGTGTAGCGGCGCATCTCGTGGTGGTCGTGGGCGCCGAAGGTCCATGAGATGGGGATGGAAAAGCCACAGGCAATGCCGTTGACAAAGCCCAGCACCAGATAGTTCAAACCGCCCACACTGCCTACCGCTGCCAGCGCTTCCACGCCCACGAACCGCCCCACGATGATGGTATCGGCCAGATTGTAGAACTGCTGGAACAGGCTGCCCAGCATCAGCGGCACAGCAAAGGCAAGCAGCAGCTTCAGCGGACTGCCCTGCGTCATATCTTTGGTCATGGAAATATACCTCCTGCCCACACAAAAAAGATGGATGTTCGCATTTTTGCCGTGAAAAACGCCCTGCCGGAAAAGCGGCAGGACGTTGTAAGGATTCATGAGTGGTATTATAGCGGAGCAGCGCCGGTTTTACAAGACTTGGTTTGCATCAACATTTCCATTTTTTTGCCCAAAGAATTGGTTATTTTGCTCATTCCGCGTAGTGTGCCAGAAACTGTTTGGTGCGCTGTTCCCGCGGGTGCTCAATGAGCTGCTTGGCAGGGCCTTCCTCCACCACCACGCCGCCGTCCATAAACAGGATGCGGTCGGCCACATCCCGGGCAAAGTGCATCTCGTGGGTCACGATGATCATGGTGGTCTTGCGGTCGGCCAGCTCCCGCAGCACTCGCAGCACCTCGCCGGTCAGCTCCGGGTCGAGGGCCGAGGTCGGCTCGTCGAAGCAGAGGATGTCCGGGTGCAGCGCCAGCGCGCGGGCAATGGCCACCCGCTGCTGCTGCCCGCCGGAAAGCTGGTGCGGGTAGTGGTCTGCCCGCTCCGAAAGCCCCATCTGCGCCAGCAGTTCCCGCGCCTGCTGTTCCAGCTGGGCGTGCATCGCCTTTTTGTTGGCGCGGTAGTCCGGGCGCTCCTTTGCCAGCAGCTCCCCTGCCAGCATCACGTTCTGCAGGGCGGTATACTGCGGGAAGAGGTTGAAGTTCTGGAACACCAGCCCGAAGTGCAGCCGCTTTTTGCGGATCTCGCTCTCCCGCTGGGTGGCGGGGTCGGCGGCATCCCACATGGTCTCGCCGTTCACCCGGATGCAGCCGGTGTCCGGCCGCTCCAGAAAATTCAGGCAGCGCAGCAGGGTGGTCTTGCCGGAGCCGGACGAGCCGATGATGGCCAGCGCCTCGCCCTGCTCCAAAGTAAGAGAAATATCCTTTAAGACCTTTGTATCTCCGAAGTTTTTTTGCCAATGCCGGAGGCTTCCAGTAATGCCATATTCTTAAAACCCTCCTCAGCAGCGGAAATAATCCAGTTTCTTTTCAGCCCAGTTGAACAACAGGGTGAGCGCGCCTACAAACACAAGGAAGAACAGCGCCGTGGAGAACAGCGGCCAGATCAAGCCCTTTGCGCTGTACTCCTTGGCCATCATGATGATCTCCTTGTTGGCGATGGTGTTTGCCAGCGAGGTGTCCTTGACAAGGGTGATGATCTCGTTGCCCATGGGCGGCAGGATGCGCTTGACCACCTGCAAAAGGGTGACCTTGAAAAAGATCTGCGTGCGGGTCATGCCCAGCACCTGCCCGGCTTCGGTCTGCCCTTTAGGCACCGCCTCGATGCCGCCGCGGTAGATCTCGGAAAAATAGCAGGCGTAGTTGATGGCAAAGGCTACCACCGCCGCCACCATGCGTCCGCCGGAGCCAGAGGGCCACGGATTATTCATGCCCAGCAGGCCGGGGCCCAGATAAATGACCAGAATTTGCAGCATCAGCGGCGTACCGCGGATGACCCACACAAAGGTCTTTACCGCACCGGACAGCAGCCTGCACCGGCTCATGGAGCCAAAAGCCACCACCAGCCCCAGCGGCAGCGCAAACAGCAGCGTAAGGGCAAACAGCTCACAGTTGAGCAGGAACGCGCCGGAAAGGCGCCCAAGGATCACAGACACAAAAACACACCCATCTATCGTTTTGTTTTACGCCCGGCTCAGTCGGCCAGTGCCAGATCGTACTTATCGGCCAGTGCCTGCATGGTGCCATCGGCCTTCAGTGCATCAAAGGCCTCATCCACAGCGGCGGCAGCATCACTGCCCTTGCGGAATGCCACGCCGTACTCCTCGGCGTTCAGCTCGTCCACGATCTTCAGGCTTGCATAGTCGGTGCCCTCACCGATCATGGCGTTGGCCAGAGTCAGATCCAGCACAGCGGCATCTGCCGTACCGGCAGCCACTTCCATCAGGCAGTCGGTCTGCACGCTCTTGGAAATGTAGTCAGCCTTTGCAAGGTTCTCATCGCCCTGAATGGCGGCTTCACCGGCAGAACCAGCCTCGGCCACCACGGTCTTACCGGCAAGGTCGGCGGTGGAGGTGTAGGCGGTGCCATCTCCTTGACCACCACGACCTGTGCGTTCTTGGCGTAGGCCTTGGTGGTGGCGGTGTTGGCCATGATGTCATCGGTCAGGGTCATGCCGTTCCAGATGCAGTCGATGCTCTTGGCGTCCAGCTCCACCACCTTGGTATCCCAGTTGATCTCCACGAACTCCGGCTCCACACCCAGCTTTTCGCACACAGCAGTTGCCAGCTCGGTATCAAAACCGGTGAAGTTGCCATCGGCATCGGTGTAGTTCATGGGCTCGTAAACAGTGTAGCCAATGACCAGCTTGCCCTTGCCCTTGATGTAATCCAGATCGCTGCCCGCTGCGGAAGAAGTCGAACCGGCTGCGCTGCCGGAAGCAGATGCCGCAGCAGAGGTGGATGCACTGCCGCCGCAGGCTGCAAGGCTCAATGCCAGAGCACCGGCCAGAAATGCACTTGCAATACGCTTGAGTTTCATATCTTTTTTTTCCTCCCATGGGGGGGACGTTCTGCGTCCCGCTTCCCTCTCGATTTACCATTTTACCATGCTAAAGTGGTAAACTGTGGCTATAGAATAGCGCGTTTGTCGCCGTTTTGCAAGAGGAAACCTTTATTTTTTGCACAATGCACTGCTTTGCCCCGCCTGTAAGCCCGCTTTTTGTGGGAAAGTGTGCACATACCCCTTCCGGCTTTGCGCCTGAGGGGGTATCCATAAAAAATCCCCCCGCACTTTTTGTGCAGAGGGACATCCTGTTTTTATGATTACTGCTCCGCCATGGCCTTCAGCACCGCCTTTTGCAGGTCGGTGACCGAGATGGTGCACAGCGCCTTCAGGTCGGCGTCCGTACCGTCTGTGGAGAGCTTGCCGATCTCCACGGCGTTTTTGCCCTTCAGATAGCCGCACCAGCCTGCGCTGTGCTCGTACCATTCCTTGCCTAACGCGCTTGCGCTGCGCATTCCGTAACGGTCGCCCAGCTCGTTTTTGGTGTACACCGGCTCCCGCGGGGCAGACACGGTGCCGTCCGCGCTGACGGTCAGCTCCGGCTCTGTCATATCGCCGATAGCGCTGGTCACCCGGGCGTTCTCGTCCATGGTCACCACTGCCAGCGTGATCTTAGCCTGCACCTGTGCGTCCTTGTCGTCTGTGCCCGTAAGCCCCTGCGGCATTTCTGCCACTTCTACGCCCAGTTTGACCGTATCGCCCCGGGCAGCACCCAGCACCTGTGCATTCTCGCAGGCGCGGACAACAGCATCCCGGTAACGGTCCACCGCGATGGTGCAGCCGGAGAGAAGGTCTGCATCTGTTGGCTTGCCGTCCGCATCCGTTTTCAGCTTCTTCACTTCGTCCGGAGTCTTGCCCTCAAGCCAGCTGCCAAAGGCATCTGCCTGCTCTGCCCAGCCCTTTTTCAGGCCGGACACCTCTGCCAGTGGGTAGTCCTTGCCCTTCTGGCGCTTGGTGCGGGTGTCGGTGGGGGTGGTCACTTTGCCGGTGCTGTCCGCACTGACTGAAAGCTCCAGCTCGTCCAGTGTCACTCCGGCCAGCTTGCCGTCTGCATCCAGCAGCACGGCAGCCGCTACGGTGTGGATGTTGCCCGAACGGTCTGTGCCGGTCGTCTCGGTCAGGACCCCCAGCCCGGTGCGCCACGCCGCGCTTTGCGCCGCGCTGCTGCCCACAGAGGTGCTGCCGCTCACAGAACCGGAGCTGCTGCCGGAGTTTCCCCCGCCACAGCCGGTCAATGTCAGTGCTGCCGCCAGCGTGCAGCACAAAAACCAACGCGATGCCTGTTTCATATCGTCACATACGCTCCCTTTCCGTGCCTGCATTGCAGACGCAGGCTTTGGAGCTAGTGTGCCCCGCCGCGCGGGTTTTATGAGCAGATGTTTACATCAGCGGGCTTAACAGCCGCAGCACGCTGTCCAGCACCGTACCCACCAGACCGGTACGGCAGTCCGCGCACTGCACCTCCCGGCACTGGGGCAGGGTGCGGCGCACATCGTCCCGCAGGGTCAGCATCTGGCTGTTTTGCAGCAGCAGCACCCCGCACTCGAAGTGCAGAAACATACTGCGGTAGTCCATATTGATGCTGCCCACCACCGCCGCGCGGTCATCGCTGACGCAGCACTTGGCGTGGAGAAAGCCCGGGGTGTACTCGTAGATACGCACCCCCGCCCGCAGCAGGGGCAGATAGTACGAGCGGCTCAGCCGGAACACCAGCTTTTTGTCCGGGATGCCCGGCAGCACCAGCCGGATGTCCACCCCGCGCTTGGCCGCGTTTTTCAATGCATCCAGCATTTCCTCGCCAATGGCGAGATAGGGCGTATAAAAATAGACGTATTGCTGTGCTTGTGCCAGAATGTCCAGATAGACCGTTTCTGCCACCGGCTCTTCGTCCAGCGGGCTGTCTGCGTAGGGCTGTACTACTCCATCGCTGGCGGGCAGCACCGCAAGCTGCGGACGGAAGGCGCTGTAATCCTGCTCAAAGGGCCGGAAGGCGTTCCAGAAATCCAGAAACATTACGGTAAAGTTCCACACCGCAGTGCCCTCGATGCGCAGGCCCGCGTCCTTCCAGTAGCCGAAGCGGGTGATCGCGTTGATATATTCGTCTGCCAGATTGATGCCGCCGGTGTAGGCTACTTTTTGCGTCTATCACCACGATCTTGCGGTGGTCGCGGTGGTTCATCACCAGCGAGAGCAGCGGCACCACCGGGTTAAAGGGGATGCAGCGGATATGCGCCCGCTCCATGCGCACCACAAAGTCCTTGGGCAGACCCAGCAGGCTGCCGAAGTCATCGTAGATCAGCCGCACGTCCACCCCCTGCGCCGCTTTGCGCCGCAGAATGTCCTCCACGCCCTGCCACATCTTGCCCTGACTGATGATAAAAAACTCCAGAAAGATGCTCTTCTCTGCCTTTTCAAGGTCGGCCAGCAATGCCGGGTACATGGCCTCACCGCAGGAAAAATACCGGGCGGTGGTGTTCTTCCATGCAGGATAGCAGCCGTATTGGGTCAGGTAGCGGCTCACGCCCCGGTTTTCATCGCACAGCCCGGCGGTCTGTCCGGGCTGCTGGGCGCGGTCTGCCCGGTGCGCCTGCTCCACCGCCTGCATTTTGCTGCGCAGACGGCGGGAGGGCCGCTTGTTGCCAAAGGCCAGATACAGTGCCCCGCCCAGCAGCGGCAACAGCCCGATGAGGGCGATCCAACCCACCTTATAGGCGCTGTTTTCGTCCTTGCGCACCAGATACAGAATGATCAGCAGGCTTAACCCGTTGAGCACCCCGGTGACCCACACCCGCGCCGTGCCGGTGGTGAGGGCAAAAAACACCCACGCCAGCCATGCAAGCTGCAGCGCCACCAGCACCACCGTGACCGTGATGCGGTTGAGGATGCGGTTGAAAAACTTGACGATCGGCAACCGAAACAGCATACCATCTCCCCTTTCCGTGTTTCAATACGGTTAAGTATAACGCGGTTTTTCCCCCTTTGCAAGCTTTTGGTGTCGGGTACACCGGCGTTATTCCTTATAAAAAAAAAGTTCACCGGAGCGTCCGCAGATGCCCCGGTGAATCAAGATCTTATTCTATATTTTCTGCTCAGACGGTGGGTGCTTCGTTATCCTCGTAGCCCACCATCAGGCCGCCGTACTCCGCATAGTAGCTGCACAGCGCGCCGCAGGTGCCTACCTCCACCTTGGCCTCCGGGAACACGGCATGGACCATGTGCTTCAGCCGCTCCGCAGCGGCAGCGTTGCAGCAGTGGTCGATATGCACCCGGCCGTTGGTCAGGCCGTGCGCCTTCATTTCCAGCACGATGCGCTCCAGTGCACCGTGCTCGCCGCGGGTCTTGCACAGCACCTCCAGTTCTCCGCTCTCACTGGCCTGTCCGATGACCCGGATGCCCAGCATCCGCGCCACAGCAGCAACGGCAGGCTTCACGCGGCCATTGCGAGCCAGATTGGCCAGCGATTCCAGCGAGAAGAGCAGATGAGTGTGCTCATGGTACGCCCGGATCTCCTCACATACGGTATCAAAGGGCTTGCCGGCCTTGATCAGCGCCGCCAAACGCTCCACCAGCAGCCGGGACTCCGCACCAGTAGACAGGCTGTCCAGCACAAAGACCCGCGCGCCCTCGTGGCTCTGCTCGTACTCCTCGCCCGCCAGCAGTGCAGCGTTATAGGCACCGGACAGCGTACCGGTAATGGTTACAACATACACCTCGTCTGCGCCCTCGTAGGCAGCCATCCAGTCCGAGATGTTGGGGCAGGAGGTGCTGGTGCGGCCCTTATAGGTGCGCATCATCTGAGCCAGCGCGGGGGCATCCACCTCTGCGGTGTCCACATACTCCTGCTCGTCGGTCAGGATCTTCAGCGGCACGCAGGCAAAACCCACATCGGGGAGCTCGTACACATTTGCAGAGGAATCTACAACGATTTTGCTTTTCATATTTTTCTCCATTTTCAAGCGGCGCACTGCCGCAGTCATTCCTTTGTCCGTGACCATCATAGCAGTTTTTCAAAACCCTGTCAACTGTTTTCTCAAATTCTTTTACAAAGTTTTCATTGCCCGTTGACCAATTTTCCAAAATGCGGTATACTATTTCACAGGCAGAAGTACTTTTGCGGAAAGCAATTGCTCTTCCTTTGCACAAAAACAACGTTCCTGCTTGCAAAAAGTGCAGGAGCATGAACGGAACAAGATACTATGAAAGCTGAAACCAAACTCCGCGTTGCGGCGTGTGCTGCGGGCTTTGCCCTGCCCCGGTACAACGATCTCCCCTCGGTAGGGCTGTATCTGGACCAGACGGTGCAGTTCGTCAACGGCTACTTCCGCAGCTTCTGCGGGGTAGAACTGACCCCGTCCATGGTAAGCAATTATGTCAAAAAAGGGGTGGTGGATCACCCCATCCGCAAAAAAATACACCCGGGATCAGATCGCATCCCTGATGTACATTGCAGTCTCCAAGACCGTGCTCTCGATCGAAAACATCGACACTCTGTTCAAAATGCAGCGGGAGCACTGCTCCGCCGGGACAGCCTACGATATCTTCTGCGAGGAGTTAGAGACTAGTCTTTCCGTGGTGTTCGGCAGCAAGGCAGCCCAGCCGGAGACTACGCTCAACGACGAGCGTCTGCTGCTGCGCAGCACCATTTTTGCAGCGGTCAACAAAATGTATCTGGACTGCTGCTTCGATGCCTTGCGGCAGGAGCAGGCTCTGTGGTCGGATATCCTGCCGGATCTGGCGTGACAGTACAAAATAATATTGCAGGCACAAAAAAACCACCCGGAAACGCAAGTTTTCGGGTGGTTTTTGTTGGCAGACAGGCTAAACCATATCCGATGCCAAATCATTTTGCAGATGCGGGAACAAACTCGATTTTAACTTTCATTCCCATTCCGGCTGCAAGCCGCTGTAGGGTGCGAAGCGACGGATTCGCGTTTCCACGTTCCAGCTTGCTGATGTCGGTCTGTGCAATGCCCGTGCGCTCCGAGAGCTGCTTCTGGGTCAAGCCGCTTTCCTTGCGCGCCTTGAGCATGGCTTCGATCACAGCAAATTCGGGGTCAAGGGCATCCCACTCTGCCTTGAACTCAGGGTCTTTCATCTGTTCGTTGAGAAAATCATTGAAGTTTGTCATTTGGAATTCTCCTTTCGGGTAAGATACTCTATGCGATATTGTTTTGCCAGTGTGATCTCCGAAGCAGGTGTTTTCTGAGTCTTTTTGATAAAGCCATTTGTAAGGATCACCCTTTTACCGATCACGAAGAAGTACAGCACACGGGTGATGTCTGAGCCAAATTTAGTGCGGATCTCAAAAATTCCATCGTCCAGTGCTTTGGAATAGGGTTCTCTTAAAAATGGCCCTTCTTCACGGAGCAGGGCGACTGTACGCAAAACCTTGGCCTGCATTTTCTTATCCAGACTCAGGATAAACTCTTTCGCAGGCTCAGAGCCATCGGGCTTATCGTAAAATTCAATTTCATATTCCTGCATGGCCGTACTTCCTTCAAATAGCGGATTTATCTCATATCCAGTATAGCGGATATATCCTCTATTGTCAAGAGTATCCTTCCGCTCCCTTCTCTACAAACAAAAATCCCGCAGAACCCAGCGATTTAACGCCAGATTCTGCGGGTTCTACCGCGTTGCGGTTGGTGGAGGCGATGGGAGTCGAACCCATGTCCGAAAAGAGCTCAGCGTAGGTATCTCCGGGTGCAGGCGATCTACAACATTCCCTCCGCGTCACGCCGGTCGCCAGGCTAACGCATTGGTAGCTTCATGAGTTCCTGCCGGTCCGCAAAGCTTAGGTCCGTTCAGGTGCTGTGTCTAAAGGACGCCCCGACCCCACACGACACAAGAGTGGGCGGAACGCGCAGCACTCAGGCTGCGAGCAACTGATAATTATTGTTGTCAGTTAATTTTTTTGGAGGAGTTATAGAGCAGTTCCCCCACTGCTACCCGCTGCCCAGACCTTGCTCCCCCCCCGTCGAAACCTTTACGCCCCCATATAAAGCACATCTTGCGATGTGCGGAAAGCTTGGTTTTCTGCGGTGAGCCGCAGTCTGCAATTGGAATGCTTAATAATACTTGCCGTTGGACTTCACAGCCCGGTCAATGGAGCGCTTTGCATCGCGCTGGGCGGCATCGGCACGCTTGTCGTACAGCTTTTTGCCTTTGCACAGGCCCACTTCCATTTTTACGCGGCCATGCTTGAAATAAAGCGAGAGCGGCACCAGCGTATAGCCCTGCAGTTTGCACTGCTGGTGCAGACGCCGGATCTCACTTTTGTGCGCCAGAAGCCGCCGGACGCGCATAGGGTCCTGATTGAACAGGTTGCCGTGGTCGTAGGGACTGATGTGCATTCCCTTTACCAGCAGCTCACCATTTTCAATATCCACCCAGCTGTCCTTCAGGTTGACCCCGCCGGCCCGCAGGCTTTTCACCTCGGTGCCTTTGAGCTCCACACCGGTCTCCAGCGCTTCCAGAACAAAATACTCGTGGCGCGCTTCGCGGTTGGTGGCGATGCTCTTGGTCGCCGGGCGCTCCTTTGTGGGTGCCATGCTGCGCGCCTCCTTTCTCCGTTCCGTTTGTTGTTTCAGTATACCATTTTTTCAGGGTAATGCAAGGGCTGTTTCTGACAGAATTGTAAATTTACACACTCACAGCTCTCCCCGGCCGGAAAGTGCCCGGTACAGGGTGGTCTCGTCCGCGTATTCCAGGCTGGCGCCCACCGGCAGACCGGAGGCCAGCCGGGTGACCCGGATGCCCAGCGGCTTGATGAGCTTTGCCAGATACATGGCCGTAGCCTCGCCCTCCACGGTGGGGTTCATGGCCATGATGACCTCCTTCACCGTGTCGTCCTTCAGCCGCGCCAGCAGCTCCTTGACGGTGAGCTGCTCTGCGCCCACACCGGCCAGCGGGTCCAGCAGACCATGCAGCACATGGTACAGGCCGTTATACTCCCGGGTGCGCTCAAACGCCTGCACATCGCGGGGCTTTTCCACCACGCAGATCACCGAGGTGTCCCGCTTGGCGCTGGCGCACACCGGGCACAGGTCAGCGTCCGTAAAGTTTTGGCAGATGCGGCACCGATGCAGCCGGGTGTGCGCACCGCGGATGGCATCGGCCAGCGCCGCAGCGTCCTTATCCGACATACTCAGCACCTGATAGGCCATGCGGGTAGCACCCTTGCGGCCCACGCCCTGAAACTTGCCGAACTCCTCGATCAGCTTTTCCAGCGGTGCGGCAGTGTAGTCCATGGTATCTCCCCCTTCCCGGTTCAGAGACCCGGAATGTTCAGGCCGCCGGTCAGTTTGCCCATTTCGGCCTCGGCAGTCTCATCCACCTGCTTGACGGTTGCATTGACGGCAGCAGCCACCAGGTCTTCCAGCATCTCAATATCATCGGGGTCCACGGCCTCAGGCTTAATGGTGATGCTCAACACCTCGTGCTTGCCGTTCATCTTAACAGTGACCATCTCACCGGCAGCGCTGCCGGTGTACTCGGCAGCTTCCAGCTCGGCCTGTTTGGCTTTCATATCTTCCTGCATCTTCTGTGCCTGACGCATCAGGGCGTTCATATCGGGGCGGCCGAAGCCTGCGGGCATTCTTGCTTTCATAATGGTATTCTCCTTTATTATAAACAATTTTTATCGCTTTTTGCGGGCGGTATCCTCAATGCTGACCTCTAACCCCAGTTTTTCCAGCGCCAGAAGGGACTGCTCCGCGTTAGAGGCGGTCTTTCCGGCTGTTTTGGGCTCGTAAGGGCCGATGGGCACCGGCACGCCGGATACCTCGGCGATCAGCTTTTTGATCAGGCGCTGGCTGTCCTTGTTGGCGCGGATAAAATCGCGGAAGGTCTTGCCGCCGTCGATCAGCACGCGGGTGCCGTCAAAGTAAGCCTTGGACTTGCGCAGATACATATACAGCATGGGGTCGATGCCTTCCAGCTTCTGCACGATCTGTCCCCAGTACGGGAAGGGGTTCGTGCCCTGCTGCGCCACGCTGCGGGGCTTTGGTCAGCACCGGGTCGGCAGGGTGCTCCTGCACCGGGGCAGGCTGTGCAGGCTCTGCAGGGGCGGGCTTCTCCGGCTGACTGACCGGCTCCGGCTCCTCCGGCGGCGGTGCCTGCGGTGCAGGCTCGTCCCACGGCAGGGCGGCATCGCTCTGCTGTACCGGCGGTTCCTCTGGCATGGGCGGCAGCTCGTCCGCAGGGGCGGGCGGAGCTTCCTGCGCGGCAGGCTGCGGAGGGGTCTGCTGCACAGCAGGGGCAGGTTCTGTTCCTGCTGCCGGGGTCTGGGGTGCAGTTGCTGCGGGGGCAGGCTGCACCGAGGCGCTGGCAAAGGGCTGCACCGCTGCCGCAAAGGGGCGGGGTGCTTCCGGCTGTGCCGCGCGGGCGGGGGCTGCCTGTACCGTTACCGCCTGCATCTGCTGGGGCGGCTCGGACAGGCTGAACAGTGCCAGTTCCAACTCGATGCGCTGGTCGCTGCCACGGGTCATGTGCTCCAGCGCCGTGCCCAAAGTGCGGATGGCGCGGATGGCTTCTCGCTGCCCCATCTCCGGGCCTTTTTGCAGGTACAGCGCCTCTTCCTCCGGCGATACACCGGACAGCAGCGCCTGCCCGCCGGGCAGCGCCGCCAGCATCAGGGCGCGGTAATGGGCGATCAGTTCCTCAGTCAGACGTTTTACGTCCACCGACTGCTGCCGCAGCTGCGCCAGCTGTGCCAGCGCGGCGGCGGCGTCCTGCGCTTCCAAGGCGTCAGAAATATGGAACAGGTAGCTGCGGTCGGTCACACCCGCCATGCGGCGCACCACGTCCGCGTCAATTTTGGCGGTGACACCGGCGCAGGTGTCCAGAATGGACAGTGCATCGCGCAGCGCGCCATCGGCCAGACGGGCGATCAGTTCCGCGCCGTCGGAGGTCAGCTCCAGCTTTTCCTCCCCGGCGATATACTCCACCCGCCGTGCGATATCCTCCGGCCCGATGCGGGTAAAATCGTACCGCTGGCAGCGGGAAAGAATGGTGGCGGGCACTTTCTGGATCTCGGTGGTCGCCAGAATAAAGATAACGTGGGCGGGCGGCTCTTCCAGCGTTTTCAGCAGCGCATTAAATGCCGCTGTGGACAGCATGTGCACCTCGTCGATGATATACACCTTATACTGGCAGGCGCTGGGGGTGTAGGCCGTTTCATCACGCAGATCACGGATATCGTCCACGCCGTTGTTGGAGGCCGCGTCCATCTCCACCACGTCCAGAATGCTGCCGTTGTCGATGCCTCTGCAGATCTCGCACTCACCACAGGGGTCGCCACCCTCCGGGTGCAGACAGTTGACTGCCTTGGCAAAGATCTTGGCGCAGGTGGTCTTGCCGGTGCCGCGCACGCCGGTAAACAGATAGGCATGGCCCACGCGCCCTGCGGTGATCTGGTTTTTCAGGGCGGTCACGATAGCACGCTGACCCACCACGTCCTCAAACCGCTGGGGTCTCCATTTGCGGTAAAGTGCACGATACATGGCGATCTCTCCCCTTTCCCGGCCTTTGCGGCAAAAATAAAAGGACAGCGCTCGACGGGGTTTTGTCCCCGCCTTGCGTAACTCGGCATACGGATGCAGGCTTACTGAAACGCACGAACGCACTGCTTAGGCTGCTTGGTTCCCCACCTGACCTGGTTCACAGCGAGCCCATCGTACAGGACCCGCATCCGTATGCCGAACCACGCAGCAGGCGCTGTCCGACACATCCTTGTGGATGCTAAGATATTGTACCATAAACCCCGCCGGATTGCAAGAGGGGGCAAAACAAAAAGGAGAAGCCCGAAGGCTTCTCCTCGTTTGTGCTAAAACTGTTTAGGACTGGCAAGCGGTGATCAGGCTCATCTTGTACACCTCGTCTGCGTTGCAGCCGCGGGACAGATCGTTGATGGGTGCGTTCAGGCCCTGCAGGATGGGGCCGTAGGCAGCGTAGCCGCCCAGACGCTGTGCGATCTTATAGCCGATGTTGCCGGCCTCGATGCAGGGGAAGATGAAGGTGTTGGCCTGACCAGCCACCTTGCTGCCCTTGCACTTGACCTGTGCGACCTCGGGAGCAACGGCTGCGTCAAACTGCAGCTCGCCGTCCACAGCCAGCTCGGGATCCATCTCCTGTGCCTTGATGGTAGCGTCATGGCTCAGAGCAACGGTGCCGCCCTTGCCGGAACCCTTGGTGGAGAAGCTCAGCACAGCCACCTTCGGGTCGATGCCGAACAGCTTTGCGGTGCGGGCAGTCTCCACAGCCACCTCTGCCAGCTTGGAAGCGGCAGAGATCTTGACCTCGCCGGTAGCCTTATCGACGGTATCGGTGTAATCAATGTTGACAGCGCAGTCGCCCATGGCAATGCGCTTCAGGCCCTCTTCGCCGAAGTCACGATCCAGAATGAAGCAGGAGCTCACCAGGTGTGCGCCCTTCTTGGTCTTGACCAGCTGCAGAGCGGGACGGATGGTGTCGGCGGTGGAGTAGGTAGCGCCGCCCAGCAGGCAGTCAGCCTTGCCCATCTTCACCAGCATGGTGCCGAAGTAGTTGGACTTCTTCAGCATTGCGGTACACTCTTCAGCGGTCTGCTTGCCCTTGCGCAGCTCGACCATGGTGTTCACCATCTCGTCGAAACCTGCGTAGTTCTCAGGGTCAATGATCTCAGCAGCGGAAATATCAAAATTGCCTGCGGCAGCAGCAGCCTTGCACTCTGCCTCGTTGCCCACCATAACGACCTTCAGCACGCCCTCGGCCAGCAGCTTGCTTGCGGCCTCCAGAATGCGGGGGTCATTGCCCTCGGTGAACACGATCGTCTTGGGGTTTGCCTTCAGCTGTGCTACCAGCGGTGCAAACATATCAGCCATTGTGATTACCTCCGAAAATGCTTTCCAAAATTTGCATTCCGTGTCTGTTGGACACAAGGATGCCTTTCTTCTTTATTCTAGCACAGACGGCAAAAAGTTCAAGACAAAATTGTGTTTTTGTGCTATATTTTAGGGGAGAAACCTTTGTTTTATTTGTGAATAAAATATCATACCAGTTTTAAAGGAGATGTTCTCCATGGATATGGATACTTTAAAGGCTGAATGCCTTGCCTGCACCCGGTGCGAGCTGTGCGCCACCCGGACGAACGTGGTGTTCGGGCAGGGCGTGCCGGACGCCGAGGTGCTGTTTGTGGGCGAGGGCCCCGGCCAGAGCGAGGACGAGCAGGGTCTGCCCTTTGTGGGGCGCAGCGGCCAGCTGCTGGACAAATACCTGTTTGCCATCGACCTTGACCGCAAAAAGAACTGCTATATTGCCAACATCGTCAAGTGCCGCCCGCCCCAGAACCGCGACCCGCTGCCCGCCGAGAGCGAAGCCTGTATGCCGTGGCTGCGGGAGCAGTTCCGGCTGCTGCATCCCAAGATCGTGGTCTGCCTTGGGCGTGTTGCCGCCCAGCGGATGATCCGGCAGGATTTTTCCGTCACCCGGGAGCACGGACAGATCATCAATAAGGGCGGCATCCTGTTCATGGGCACCTTCCACCCCGCCGCCCTGCTGCGCCAACCCCAGAACAAGCCCGAAGCCTTTGCGGACTTTACCGTACTGCGGGACACCATTGCCGCCGTGTGCGAGCATACCTATCATAGTAAGGGGAACCAACCGCGCCGCTTTTGCATACTGTAAAGCAAAAGTGAGGTGTTTTTGTATGGAAAGTTCCGTGCATCCTTCTGTGGATTTCTTTTTGGGCGCTACAACGCCCGCCGGGTTCAAGGGCTACTTTGCGCCGCTGCGCCGGGAGCCCGGGATGCAGCTGGTGCTGCTCAAAAGCGGGCCGGGCTGCGGCAAGTCTACCCTGATGAAGCGGCTGGCGCGCGCCGCACAGGATAAAGGCGAACCCATCCAGCGCATCCACTGCGCCAGCGACCCCGACAGTCTGGACGGGGTGGTATTCCTGCGGCAGAAACGCGCCATCATCGACGCCACCGCGCCCCATGTGGTGGAACCGGAAGCCCCCGGCGCAGACGAGCGGGTGCTGAGTTTGTACCACACCATTGACGCCGATGCCCTGCACCCCACAAGGACGAGGTGACCGCCCTGTTTGCCCGCAACCAGCTGCTGCGCAGCCGGGCGGCGCGGTATGTGGCCTCGGCGGGCAGCCTGCTGCTGGACAGCCGCCGCGCCGAAGCGTGCAGCGCCAACTTTGAAAAAGTGCGCCGCTACGTCAAGCGGCTGTGCATCCGCCTGTTGCCCCGCACCGAGGAGATGGGCTCTGAAGAGCTGCGGCTGCTCTCTGCCATCACGCCCAAGGGCGAGGTGTTCTATCAGGGCACGGTGCAGGCACTGGCAGACAAATGCATCCTCTTCCGGGACGACTACGGGGCAGTCTCCCGCCTGCTGCTGGAACTCATCCGCGCCGAGGCGCTGGCGCGGGGCTACCACATCATCACCTGCCCCTGCGCCATGCACCCGGAGGACAAGATCGACCACATTATCATCCCCTCCCTGCGGCTGGCGTTCCTGACCGACAACCGCTGGCATCCGGTGCGGCTGTCTGCGGCGCAGACCGTGCGGTGCAGCCGTTTTGTGGATAGAGAAAACCTTTCTGCCTGCCGTACACGGCTGCGCTTCAACGAGCGCGCCGCCGCCGAGCTGCTGGAACAGGCCTGTGCCTTGATGGCGCAGGCAAAAAGCTGCCACGATGAACTGGAGACCTACTACCGCACCGCCGTAGACTTTGCACAGGTGGATGCCGCAGCCGCCCAGTGCATGGAGCTGTTCGGGGTAGGATAAAGTAAACTATAACGGAGGTGAAACGCCTTGGCAAGCATCCATCTGCCCATCCGGCAGCTGGTGGAGTTTTTGCTGCGCACCGGCAGCATCGACAGCCGCTTTGCCGGCTTTGACCGCGCCAACGAGGGCGCACGCATCCACCGCAAGCTGCAAAAGACCGCCGGAGAGGGCTATCAGGCCGAGGTGTTCCTCAGCACGGAGCGGGAAGCCTGCGGCATCGCCTTTACGCTGGAAGGCCGGGCAGACGGCATTTTCACCGATGAAATCGGCACTGTGACCATCGACGAGATCAAGACCACCACCGTCCCCTATGAGGAGATCACCGAGGAACTGAACCCCTGCCACTGGGCGCAGGGCATGTATATGCCGCCATTTTCAGCAGCCAGCAGGGGCTGGAAACGCTTGCCGTGCGGCTGACCTATTATCAGGTTGATACCGACCAAATTCAGCGCTTTACCCGGCAGTTCACCCGGCAGCAGCTGGAGCAGTTTTTGCAGCAGCTTTTAACGCAGTATGCCCCGTGGGCGCAGCGGCAGCTGGACTGGGACACCCGGCGCAGCCAGAGCCTTGCGGCGCTGCAATTCCCCTTTGCGGAGTACCGCCCCGGGCAGCGGGCGCTGGCGGGTGAAGTGTACCGCGCCTGCCGCGCCGGAAAAAGCGCCGACCGCAAGGGCGGCACCCGCGTTTTTTGTCAGGCACCTACCGGCATCGGCAAGACCATGAGCGCCCTCTTCCCTGCCTTAAAGGCCATGGGCGAGGGCTGCGGCGCAAAACTGTTCTACCTGACCGCCCGCAACACCACCCAAGCCGCTGCCGAGGACGCAGTAGCGCGGCTGCGTGCCGCACAGCCCGGCCTTGCCCTGCGCAGCGTGACCCTGACCGCCAAGGAAAAGGCCTGTCTGCACCCGGACGCCGAAGGGCACCCCTCCTGTCTGCCGGAAGTATGCCCCTTTGCCAGCGGCTACTACGACCGCCGCAAGGACGCGCTGGCGGCTCTGCTGGACGGCAGCGGCAGTTTCAGCCGTGCCGCGCTGGCAGACACCGCCCGGCAGTTCTCGGTGTGCCCCTTTGAGCTGGGGCTGGACTTGAGCGAGTGGTGCGATGTGGTCATCGGAGACTACAACTATCTGTTTGACCCGGTGGTGCACCTCAAGCGCTTTTTCGATGCCGCCGGGGACTGGCTGTTCCTCATTGACGAGGCGCACAACCTGCCGGACAGAGCCCGCGCCATGTACTCGGCGCAGTTTGCCAAAAGCAGCCTGACCGAGGCAAAGCGGGCGCTGGGCAAGGGCAAAGGCAGCCTGAAAACCGCGCTGACCAAGGCGGATAAAGTCTTTCTGGCGGCGCGCAAAGCCTGCGCACAGGCTGCGCCCCGCACAGGCGCAGAACCCGCCGGGGAGACAGAGCCCGACACAGGTGAGCCTTTTACCCGCTGAAGCTGCTCCGGATTTTGCCCTGCCGCAGCCGCTGTACGCCCGAGATGGCACCGTTTTTTTGCAGCAACTGCCCGCCGCTTTGCCCGCTGCCCTGCGGGCGGTGCACACCCCTTGCAGGACTGGCTGGAACAAAACCCTGAGGACCCCGCCCACGCCCAGCTGCTGGAACTCTACTTTGCCTTGCAGGATATCGCCCGCGCGGCCGAGCGGTACGACGCGCATTTTGTCACCCAGCTGACAGCCCGGGGCAGCGAGTTGGAGCTGCATCTGCTCTGCTTAGACCCCGCGCCTTTTGTGGACGCCAGTCTGGCGGCAGGGCGCAGCGCGGCGCTGTTCAGTGCCACATTGACCCCGCCTGCCTTTTACCGCAGCGTGCTGGGCTGCGCCGATGCCCGGGCGGTGGCGCTGCCCAGCCCCTTTCCCGCCGGAAAATCTGGGGCTGTTCTGTCTGCCGGGCATCTCCACCCGCTACCGTCAGCGGGAAGCCAGTGTGCCCGCCGTAGCCGATGCGCTGGCGGCGCTGGCGCGGGGCAAGACCGGCAACTATCTGGCGTTTTTCCCCAGCTACGCCTATTTGCAGCAGGTGTACGAAGCCTTTGCCGCCCGCTGGCCGGACATTCCCACCCTTGTGCAGCAGCGCAGCTTGGACGATGCCGGGCGCGCGGAGTTTCTGGCACAGTTCGCTCCGCACCCTGCCAACACGCTGCTGGGCTTTGCCGTGATGGGCGGCATCTTCGGCGAGGGGGTAGACCTTGTGGGCGACCGGCTCATCGGCTGCGCCATCGTGGGGGTGGGTCTGCCGCAGGTGAACCCCCGGCAGGAGATGCTGCGCCGGTATTACGAGGAGCAGTCCGGCTGCGGCTTCGACTACGCCTACCGCTACCCGGGCATGAACAAGGTGCTGCAAGCCGCCGGGCGGGTGGTGCGCACCCCACAGGACAAAGGCGTGGTGCTGCTTTTGGACGACCGCTTTGCGCAGCCCGACACCGCCCGTCTGTTCCCGCCGCACTGGCAGCACATCCGGTATCTGCCCGGCACCGCCGCGCTGAAAACGGTGCTGGCAGGGTTCTGGGGTTAGCATCCTCGCCCTCTCAGTCAAAGCCTGTCGGCTTTGCCAGCTCTCCCAAAGGGAGAGCCTTTGGCAGTCCACGCAGACTTCATCTTTTTGCCAAGGCCTCTCCCTTTGGGAGAGGTGGCAGTGAGCGGAGCGAACTGACGGAGAGGGCGAGCCCGCTAACCGAAGGGCATACCTACTAAAGAAAAAAAGCATCTGCAACCAAATCACCAGCTTTCTGAAGCTCAGAAGCGACCGTTGCAGATGCTTTTTTGTCTGATACTTTAAGGATTATGCCCTTAATACTCCACGCCTTTCCGTGCGGCAATGCCCTTCTGGTAGGGGTGGCGGCGGCAGCACATCTCTGTGAGGTAATCTGCGGCGTCCAGCATCCACCCGGGGGCTGCGTGGGCGGTCAGGACGCACTCCTGCCCGGCGGGGCGGTGCAGCACCGCCTGCTGCAACAGGGTTTTATCCACCATGTCCAGTTCCCACGCGCTGCCGGCTTCGTCCAGCACCAGCATATCACAGGGCTGCGCCAGCGCCACCGCAAGATTTTTGTTCTGTAAAGCGCGGGTAGCGGCCTTTTCCGCCTCGTTCATCTGAAACACGAATTTCTGCCCGGCCTTGCCCCGGTAAACGGTGGCGCCCAGCTGCTCCAGCAGCGGGATCTCGCCGCTCTGCCCGCCCTTTAAAAACTGCACGATGACCACACGTTTTCCGCTGCCCAGTGCCCGCAGGGCAAGCCCCATGGCGGCTGTGGTCTTGCCCTTGCCGTCGCCATAATACAGATGCAAAAGGCCTAAGCTTTCCATCGTTTTTCTCCTTTTTTTTGTAACAAAAGGCATCCGCAGCCCTGTATGCTTAGCAGAACGGCTGCGGATGCCTTGTTATTTACACGTTGCTTTTACTGGTACAGCGGGAACTCCCGGGTCAGGCGCAGGACGCGCTCGCTGATCTCGTCCTTCTTTTCCTCATAGTGCCAGATGCAGTCTGCAATGCAGTCCGCGATCACCTGCATCTCGGCTGCGCCCATGCCGCGGGTGGTAACAGCCGGGGTGCCCAGACGCACGCCAGAAGTCACGAACGGGCTGCGGGTCTCGCCAGGGACAGTGTTCTTATTGGCGGTGATGTGCACGCTGTCCAGACGTGCTTCCAGCTCCTTGCCGGTGCACTCCTCGTCCCGCAGGTCAATGAGCATCAGGTGGTTGTCGGTGCCGCCGGATACCAGCTTGACGCCGCGCTGCTGCAAAGCCGCAGCCAGTGCCTGTGCATTTTCTACGATCTTGCGGGCATATTCCTTGAACTCCGGCTTCAGTGCCTCGCCAAAGCAGACGGCCTTGGCTGCAATCACATGCTCCAGCGGGCCGCCCTGCGTGCCGGGGAACACTGCCGAGTTGATGCGCTTGGCAATGATGGGGTTGTTGGTCAAAATCAGGCCGCCGCGGGGCCCGCGCAGGGTCTTGTGGGTGGTGGTGGTCACCACGTCGGCATAGGGCACGGGGCTCTGGTGCTGACCGCCCGCCACCAGACCGGCAATGTGCGCCATATCCACCATCAGGTATGCGCCATAGCCGTGGGCGATCTCGGCCAGCTTTTCAAAGTCGATGGCGCGGGGGTAGGCAGAAGCGCCTGCCACCAGCATCTTGGGGCGCACCTTGCGCACCTGCTTTTCCAGCTCGGCGTAGTCGATCACGCCGTCTGCGCCGACGCCGTAGGAGATGAAGTGGTAGTTTTTACCGGACATATTCACCGGAGAACCGTGGGTCAGGTGACCGCCCTGCGAAAGGTCCATACCCATAACAGTATCGCCCAACTCCAGCAGGGCAAAATACACGGCAAGGTTGGCCTGTGCGCCGGAATGGGGCTGGACGTTGGCGTACTTTGCCCCGAACAGCTGGCAGGCGCGCTGGATGGCAATATTCTCCACCTCGTCCACATAGACGCAGCCGCCGTAGTAGCGCTTGCCGGGCAGACCCTCGGCGTACTTGTTGGTCAGCACGCTGCCCATGGCTGCCATCACGGCGGGCGAAACGATATTCTCGCTGGCGATCAGCTCAATATTCTCGCGCTGACGGGTCAGCTCCCGCTCCATGGCTGCGCCCAGTTCCGGGTCGGCTGCGTTGACCATGCCGATGGTGTCCATCATATCCTTGTACATTTTACTTGCCCCTCTCCACAAAATGTTGCAGGTTCTCTCAGCGCAGCGCCCGCGCGGCGCTTGCTGCTGTAAGATAATCATAGCAGAAAGCGGCGGCGGCTTCAATCCTCTTTTCGCCAAAAGGCTTGCTTTTTTTGTCTGAAGTGTTTATTATGTTTGTATAAAAATGCGCTGTCGATTTTGTATATTTTTTTCAAGTTTCTTCCCCCACAGGTGAAGCGAGTTTGTATGACCATTGCCGAGGAAAAACAGGCGCAGCGTACCGCCGGCCGTGCCGCCCGCAAAGCGCTGGATGCACCGCAGCGTGCTGCCGCCAATGCAGTCCTTTGCCGCCGGGTGCTGGAACTGGATGCCTACCGCACTGCCCATACCCTTTTGCTCTACGCAGCCTTTGGGGGCGAAGCCGACCTTGCCGCCGTAGCTGCCGAAGCCGCACGGCAGGGCAAGACGGTGGCCTACCCGGTGTGCGGCGAGGGCTTTACCCTTACCGCAGCCGTGCCGGGCGCGGACGGCTGGACGGTGGGACAGTACGGTATCCGCACGCCTGTGCTGGAACGCTCTGCCCTTTTGCAGCCGGAGCAGCTGGATCTGGTGCTGGTGCCCTGCACCGCCTTTGACGCAGGCTGCTACCGGGTAGGCATGGGCAAGGGCTACTACGACCGCTACCTGCCCTACTGCACCCGGGCGGTGAAGATCGGCATTGCATTGGAGGTTCAGCGCGTCCCGCGCCGCCGTGGACGCCCACGACCAGCGGCTGGACGCCTTTGTAACAGAGAGGGGTATTTACACATGGAAATGAACGATTTAAGCTGCGCGCAGTTTCTGGCACAGCTTGCCAGCAAAGCGCCCACGCCGGGCGGCGGCGGCACGGCCGCGCTGGTGGGCGCTGCCGGTGTGGCACTGGGCAACATGGTGGGCTGCCTGACCACCGGCAAAAAAAAGTATGCCGTCGTGGAAGCGGACATTCAGGCACTGAACGCCCGGGCTGAAGCCCTTCGGCTGGAGCTGGAGGCGCTGGTGCAGGCCGATGCCGATGCCTTTGCGCCGCTGGCTGTGGCCTACGGCCTGCCCAAGGACACCCCGGAGCAGGCCGCGCACAAGGCTTCTGTGCTGGAAGCCGCACTGGACGGTGCAAGCGCCGTGCCGCTGCAAATTATGGAAAAGTGCGCCGAGGGCATCGCGCTGGCGGGGCAGTACGCCGCCAAAGGCAGCGTGCTGGCAGTATCGGACGCAGGCTGCGCCGCCGTGCTGTGCAAGGCCGCCTTGCAGGCCGCAAGCCTGAATGTGTTTATTAACACCAAGCTGATGGCAGACCGCAGCCGCGCAGCCGCGCTGGACGCCCGGGCAGACGCATTGCTGGCAGAGTTTGTGCCCCGGGCAGACGAAACCTTCACCGCCGTCAGCGGGAAACTCCGCAATAAATAATATCACAAATGAGGGAAAGTATATGGCAACGATTTTAAAGGGCGCGCCGGTGGTGGCCGCCATGAACGAGCGCAACGCTTTGCTCTGCGAGCAGTTGAAAGCCAAGGGCATCACCCCCACGCTGGCCGTGGTGCGGGTGGGTGAGCGGGAGGATGACCTCTCCTACGAGCGGGGCGTAATGACCCGCTGCGGCAAGGTGGGCGTCGCCGTCCGGCAGTTCGTGCTGCCTGCCGATGCCACGCAGGAGCAGCTGCTCCGGGTACTGGACGAGGTGAACACAGACGACAGCATCCACGGCTGTCTTTTGTTCCGTCCCCTGCCCAAGCAGTTCGATGACCGCACCGTCCGCGCCGCCCTGCGCCCGGAAAAGGACATCGACGGCATTACGGACGGTTCGCTGGCCGGGGTGTTCACCAACACCGATCTGGGCTATGCTCCCTGCACCGCGCAGGCCTGCCTTGAAATCTTGAAGTATTACAACATTCCGCTTTCCGGCAGGCGCGCCGTCGTAGTGGGCCGCAGCCTTGTGGTGGGCAAGCCCGCAGCCATGATGCTGGACCGGGAAAACGCCACCGTCACCCTGTGCAACTCCCGCACCCGGAATCTGCCGGAAGTGTGCCGGCAGGCCGACATCGTGGTGGTGGCCATGGGCAAAATGGCGGCTGTGGGCGCGGACTGCCTGCGGGCAGGCCAGACGGTCGTGGACGTAGGCATCCATGTAAACGAGGAGGGCAAGCTGTGCGGTGACGTGCAGTTTGACGCCGCAGAGCCGGTGGTGGACGCCATCACCCCTGTGCCCGGCGGCGTAGGCACCGTGACCACCTCGGTGCTGGTAGGCCATGTGGTGCAGGCGGCGTGCAAAAAAGCCGGAGTAGAATGCTGAGAAGATCATTTTAAGACAGAGCAAGCCCGGAAAGTCCGCAGACTTTCCGGGCTTGCATTTTTACGGGCGGAATTGTAACGGGTATCAGCCCCGCACAAGGAGCAGCAGCAGGGCCGAGGCCACACACTGCAGGATCAGCCAGCGGGCTACCACCTGCTCATCACTCCAGCCCTTGCGCTTGCGCACATGGTCGTGGAGAGGGGTCAGGGTGTTTTTCAAGATCCAGATGTGCAAAAAGCGCTTCAGGCTGATCTTCAGAATGCCCAAACTGCCATCTGCGATGAACATGATAGCCGCCAGCAGGAAGGCGAAGGGGTGGCCGCACTTGAGCGACAGCATGGCGATGAAAAAGCCCATGGCGCGGCTGCCGGCATCGCCCATCAGCAGGCTGGAGGGCTTGGCATTCAACCACAGGTAGGCCAGCAGCGCACCGATGAACACCACACCAGCCGTAGCATACGCACCCAGTTCGGTCTTATAAGCCAGCAGGAAGGTGCCGATGCTGACCACGGCAAGGCTGGCGGAAAGGCCGTCCACACCATCGGTGCAGTTGACCACATTGATGCTGGCCCAGATCAGGACGATGATGAGGATAAGGTAGACGGCATAGGGCAGGCTGAAGCTCCACTGCAAAAAGTGTACGCCGCAGCCATTGAAGTTCAGGTAGGTGACGCCCGCCAGCACCGCGATGACAAAATCGATGATGCCTTTTTTGTACTCATTCCAGGCGGTTTCGGCGGCATCGTCCAGATAACCGGAGAGCATGGAGGCGATCAGCAGCACATTGTACACCACATACTCTGTGTTGAAGGGCAAAAACGCCAGCGACACCAGTGCGATGCACAGCACAAAGATCAATCCGGAGCCTCGCGCCTTGCCCTTGGAAAGCTCGCCGTTCACCGCAAAGGCGCGGCCGTGATCGTGGGGCAGTTTATCGCGGAAAATGGAATCTGTCAGGGCGGTCAGGGCAAATGCCAGCAAAAATGCCATGGCATCCACGCCCCGCTGCCCGATGACAGAGGTCAGCATTTGGATCATAAGATAACATTCCTCTTTCTTTCTGTATAGTACGTTGTGAGTGTATCACGCCCTAGACCAAAAATCAATCCCGGCGGCAAAATTCACTTTGGATTGACTTTTCTCCCGCAGCTCTCTATAATAATGTATTAGTCTGTAATTTTCACCCACAACGCAGGAGGTTCCATGTCCATTACACTTGAGCAGCTCTCTGCCCGGATGCGGCAGGGCGAGCAGGTGCCGCTGCGCCACACCGCACAGGTGGCGCTGACGCTGAGTATCCCTTCCATTTTGCAGCAGATCGTGGTTACCGCCATGGAGTACATCGACGCCGCCATGGTGGGGCATATCGGTGCCGCCGCAACAGCCTCCATTGGCATCGTCAGCTCCAGTACATGGTTGCTGCACGGGATGCTGGCCGGGCTGTGCATGGCGTTTTCCATTCAGGTGGCACAGTATCTGGGCGCAGACCGCCAGCAGGATGCCCGGGGCGTTCTGCGGCAGTCCATGCTGTTCAATCTGGCGGTGGGTCTTGCGGCAGCGGCCTTTGGCGTGGGCATCAGCCGTTTTCTGCCCGGATGGCTGGGCGCAGACCCGGCACTGCGGGCAAATGCTTCGGCGTATTTTGCCATCTGGTCGGCTTCCCTGCCTTTTATCATGGCTATGGGCACCTACGCCGCCATGCTGCGCTCTACGGGTGATGCGCTTACCCCGGGTCTCATCAGCATCTTTACCTGCGTACTGGACATCATCTTCAACTTTTTCCTCATCAACCCCACCCGGGAGATGACGGTATTCGGCCAGAACCTCACGGTCTGGGGTCTGGGATGGGGCGTGCCGGGCGCAGCGCTGGGCACAGCGCTTGCCAACGCTGTGGGCGGTACGCTGGCGTTGGGCGTTCTGCTGCTGCGGGACGGCCCGCTGTGCATCCGCAAGCCCGGCTCCTGGCACATTACCCGCGCCTGCCTGCATAACGTGTGGAAGGTGGGCGCACCGCTGGCGGCAGAGCGCGCCGCTCTGTCCTCGGCACAGGTGCTGCTGGTGCGCATCGTGTCCGGGCTGGGCACTACCGCCATTGCCGCCAACAGTCTGGGGGTCAGCGCCGAGAGCCTGTGCTACATGGCGGGCTACGGCATTCAGGACGCCGCTCTTGCGCTGGTGGGGCAGGCCGTGGGCGCGAACCGCCGGGACATGGCAAAGCGCTTTGCATGGCTGTGCACCGCCATGGGCATGGGCATCATGGCACTGACCGGCGTGGGGCTGTATGTGTTTGCCCCGCAGCTGATGGGCATTTTTACCGCCGACGCCGCCGTCATTGCACTGGGCGCGCGGGTGCTGCGTATCGAAGCCTTTGCCGAGCCGATGTTCGGGGCAAGCATCGTAGCCAGCGGCTCCATGCAGGGCGCAGGCGACAGCACCGGCTGCTTTATCCTGAACCTTGTTAGTATGTGGGGCGTGCGGCTGACCTTGGCAGTTCTGCTGGCTCCCTGCTTTGGGCTGGTGGGCGTATGGGTGGCCATGTGCGCCGAGCTTTGCACCCGCGGTGCGCTGTTTTTGCTGCGCATGGCGCGTGGCAAATGGCTGGATAAAGGCGCGTTGGCGTAAAGTTTCTTATAAATTCAAAGAGCCGGAAAGTCCGCAGACTTTCCGGCTCTCTGTTATCTCAGCAGCTTACTTGCGGCCGTGCAGGATGGGAGACAGGGGCTTATAGATCAGCAGGCACAGTACGGCGTCCAGCAGGCCCTTGACCAGAGTGAAGGGCATATTGAAGATGACAAGGCACTTGATGAGGCTGTCTGCAGAAGGCAGGATGGCCTGATACATGCCGAGGATGGCTTCCAGCGGCATGTGGTAGAACTGTACATAGGCCGGGTAGGTGATGAAGTAGTTGGAGGGCACGCTGAACACGGCCATGACGGCTGCACCGGCAATGGCACCCAGAATGGCGGTCTTGCGGCTCTTGTGGCGCTTGTAGACAAAGCCCGCCACAGCGGAGAACACCGCACCCAGCATGAAGTTGCACAGCTCACCCACCAGTGCGGTGGAGGTGCCCTTGATGATGATGTGCAGCAGGTTCTTCATAAAGCTGATGACCACGCCGTACACCGGACCCAGTGCAAAAGCACCCAGCAGGGCGGGCAGGTCGGAGAAGTCCATCTTGACAAAGGACGGGATGAGCATCGGCAGCGGGAACTCGATGAACATCAGGATAAAGGCGACCGCGCTGAGCATGGCGGCAACGGTCAGATTGTGGGTGGTATTCTTTTTCATGGTAGTTGTCCTCCCCGGGGTGCACTCCCCGTTCAAATTTGTTCGGAAAGCCCTTTTCGCGCTGGATCGAACCGGAAAGACAAACCAAAAAGCGCCCTGCTGCAACCAAAAACTGCAACAGGGCGCACAGACGCAATTTGCCTGCCGTTTCTTGCATCCGGACTATACCGTTGGTCCCGGAGTTGCACCGGGTCAGCACCCTTGCGGGTGGTCGCGGACTTTACCGCCAGTGGGGAATCTCACCCCGCCCTGAAACGAACTTTCTGACCAAGAGTATAGCGCGGTACTGCGGCGCTGTCAAGCCCCCTTTCCAAAAAGTTTGCACATTTTTTTGTCAAAGTGCGTTTTCACCTTTCTTTCCTTGCCCCGGGCAGCAGAGTATGCTATCATAATATGCGTTGTGAAAAAACACAGGAGGTTTTCCATGATTTTCTCGATCCGTAACCTTGGCTTCGAGCTTGGCTCGCTGCTGCTGGAAGGCTGGGCAGCCTTTGCCGCCCGCGTGGTGTGCGCGGCGCTGCTGCTGGCGCTTGGCTGGCTGGCGCGGCAGCTTTTGTCCCGCAGGGTGTTCCCTGCCCTGCTGCGCCGCAACTGGCGGCTGGCCGGTACGCCCATTCTGCTGCGCAGCTTTGCCGTACCGCTGCAGCGGCTCACCCTTGCAGCGTTCATCTATGCCGCAGCGGCCAGCCTGCCGTGGGCAATTGCCGGCGTAAATAAATTTCTGCTCACAGTCTTTGAGCTGGCCGCCACCTTTTTTGTGTGTCAGGGGCTGTACGCCGCCGCCGATCTCACCGACCTTTTGCTGGCGAGCTGCGGCGAGGAGGTGCGCACTAACCGCACTCTAACCACCCTGCTGAACAAGGTGTACAAAGTTCTCATCGTGGTTCTGGGCGTTATGACCATGGCACAGGAGAGCGGCCTGCCGGTGGGCAGCATCGTAGCCAGTGCGGGTCTTGTCGGTCTGACCATCTCTCTGGCTGCGCAGGACAGCGCCAAAAACCTGTTCAGCGGGCTGGTCATCCTGCTGGACCGCCCCTTTTCCATCGGCGACTGGATCACCGTGGGCGACGTTTCCGGCGAGGTGGTGGACATCAACTTCCGCTCCACCAAGGTCCGCGCACTGGATAACTCGGTGTACATCCTGACCAACAGCACGGTCAGCTCTGCCACCGTCAACAACGGCACCTTGCGCAACAAGCGGCTGTACCGCTTCACCCTCGGGGTCACCTACGATACCTCCCGTCCTCAGCTGGAGCAGCTGATGGCAGACCTGACCGCCATGCTCAAGGCCAGCCCCTACACCTACGAGGACTCGGTGCTGGTCAAGCTGAGTGGCTTCGGCGCTTCCAGCATCGACCTGCTGGTGTCCGCCTACCTGCGCACCGCCGACATGACCCGCTTTTTACAGATGCAGAACGATCTGAACCTTGACCTGATGGACGTGATGCAGAAAAACGGCGTGGACTTCGCCTTCCCCTCCACCACCGTGTATCTGGAAAAGAACAGCTGAACTTTTTTGGAGGGAGCTTTCCTATGACACAGCTTTTGCTGCCTATCATTTACTTGGCCTTTATCAGCCTTGGCCTGCCGGATTCCCTGCTGGGGTCTGCATGGCCCACCATGTACCCCCAGCTGGGCGTCCCCTTCTCCTACGCGGGCATCCTGTCCATGATCATCTCGCTGGGCACCATCGTTTCCAGCCTGAACAGTGACCGGCTCACCCGGGCGCTGGGCACGGGCAGGGTGACCGCCCTCAGCGTGGGCATGACCGCTGCGGCGCTGTTCGGTTTCTCGGTCTCCGGCCAGTTCTGGATGCTCTGCCTGTGGGCTGTCCCCTACGGTCTGGGTGCGGGCAGCGTGGATGCAGCCCTGAACAACTACGTTGCCCTGCATTACGAGAGCCGCCACATGAGCTGGCTGCACTGTATGTGGGGCGTGGGCACCACCATCGGCCCTGTGGTGATGGGCGCGGCGCTTTCCGGCGGGCTGGGCTGGAACAGCGGCTACCGGTACATCGCCCTGTTCCAGATTGCACTTTCTGCCGTGCTTTTTGCAGCCTGTCCCTGTGGCATAAACGCCCCGATGCCACCCCGGACGGCACCGCGCCCAAGGCACTGACCCTGCCGCAGGTATTCGCGCTGCCGGGCGCAAAGGAAGTGATGCTTTGCTTCTTCTGCTATTGCGCACTGGAGACCACCGCCGGGCTCTGGGCAAGCAGCTACCTGACCCTTGTGCGGCAGGTGCCTGCCCAGACGGCTGCCAGCTTTGCCAGCCTGTTCTATATCGGCATCACGGTGGGGCGGGGCGTCTGCGGCTTTTTGACCTTAAAGCTGAGCGACGACCAGATGATTCGTCTGGGGTTTGCGGTGCTGGGCGTGGGCATTGCCGCCCTGCTGCTGCCCGGGGCGCAGGTCTTTGCGCTGGCAGGGCTTGTACTGGTAGGGCTGGGCTGTGCGCCCATCTACCCCAGCGTCATCCACGCCACCCCGGCGCATTTCGGCGCACAGAATTCTCAGGCCGTCATCGGCATCCAGATGAGCAGCGCCTATGTGGGCAATCTTGCCATGCCGCCGCTATTCGGTCTGCTGGCCAACAACATCACCCCGGCACTGTTCCCCTTCTATCTGCTGGTCGTTCTGATGCTGATGGCGCTGATGCACCGGCAGCTGGTACGCAAAACGGCGCGCACCTGAAAGGGTCCAGCCTGCTAAAGTTAAAGGGACTGCCGTACCTCATTTGGTCCCGCAGTCCCTTTGCTATTTATTCAGTTATTTGTAAAAAACTGCGTTCAGAACTTATTGAGCATCTTTTTCAGCTTTGCCAGTTCCTCTGCATCGCGGGTATCATCCAGCAGGGTGAGAGCATCGTTGAAATAGTTGCGGTCCAGATAAGAGTGGGTGGCATTGGCGTGGGCAGCCATAGCCTCCAGCACGGCATAACCGGAGCGCACCAGCGGGTGGGTGGCAGGCACGCTGCCGCCCTCGGCCACCAGCGCAAACTTGCTTTCCGCCATATCCTCCAGCAGGGCGCTGTAAGCGTTGTTGGGGTCGGTGCCGTGGTTCTGCAGACCCTGATACAGCAGCTGTGCCACAAAACCCAGCGTAGAAGCCGTATACCAGTTACCATTGAACTTATTGGGGTTCGCGGCCTTATCGGTGACCGGGGAGTTGATCTTGTTGGTCAGGTACACCACCACCAGATTCTCCACGGGGTCGATCATGGTCAACGTACCGGTCCAGCCCTGATGGCCAATGGTATTGGAGGGTGCCTGCGTACCGAAATACCAGCAGCGCTGGTTGTCACCCTCACGCCACCAGCCCAGACCCCAGTTGGCAGCGTCCTCCTTCTTGGGTGCGGTAAAGGCGTCCATCACGTTGCGGGAGAAGTAGCGGTTCTCGCCGTAGCCGCCGGTGAGCATGACAGAGGCCAGTTTTGCCAACTCGGTAGCGTTGGAGAACAGGCCTGCATGGCCGGAAATACCGCCCATCGCGTAGTAGCACTTCTCGTCGTGCACCTGGCCCTGAATGGTAGCGGTGCGCACGCCGGTGAAGGAGATGGCACCATCACGGGTGTTGCCGTTCAGCTCGGTAGCGGCGCAGTCGTTGGCGGCAAAGCCGTTCAGCAGGGGGTTGTAGGTGGTATGGGTCAGACCCATAGGATCCCAGAAGGTCTCCTTCAGGAAGGCGTCCAGCCCCTTGCCGGTGATGGCTTCAATGGCGAAGGCCAGCAGCATATAGTCCACGTCGGAGTAAACGGTCTTGGTGCCCGGCTTGTACATCAGCGGGGTCTTGAAGATGGACTTGAGGGTCGCGGCGCGGGTTGCAGCGCTGCCGTCCCAACCGGAGAAGAGCAGGTTGGTAGCACCGGGAACGGTCTTTTGAGAGCACTGGTCAAAGGAATCGTTGTGGTACTGGGGGTCTGCAGGGAAGCCTGCCTGATGGCGCAGGATATCGCGCAGGGTCAGTTCTGCCTTCCACTGCTTGTTGACCTTCAGGCCCGGGTTCTCGTAGCCGTTGTAGGTAATGTCGATGGTGTCCTCCACAAAGGCGCTGCCCAGCAGGTCTACCAGACGGCTGTCCAAATTGGCCTTGCCCTGCGTGACGAGGTACTGTAATGCATAGTTTGCAGTGTACATCTTGGTGTTGGAGGCCAGATCGTACAGGGTATCGTTGGTCACAGCCGGGCTGTCGGTCTTGGGGGTGCCGTCCGGATTATAGGAGTTCACCTTGCCCCATGCGTTCTGATACACCAGCTTGCCGTTTTTCACAATGGCCATCTGTGCGCTGGGGAAGCCGTTGTTCACGTCGGCCTGAATGATCTGCTCCAACAGCTCCAGTGCATCGCGGTCGATGCCCACGTCCTGCAGGCTGCCCTCCTGCACGGTGGGGTAGCCCACCCGCACGGTCACCTTTTTGCCGCGAGGACGGATGCCGCCCACCTGAATGGTGTTGCGGCCGTTGATGGTCTGGCCGGAAATATCCACGTTCCACACGCCGCCTGCCGCCATGGCAGCGGTGTTGATCTGGCGGTTATTGACGAACAGGTTAAAACCGGTCACGCCTGCCTCGGGCTCCACGCACAGCGTTCCCTGCCCTGCGTAGCCCACAAAGGTGTACATGTGGTTCATGGCCAGCGTATCGTCCAGACCCTTCCAGTTGGGGAACACCGGCTCGCCCTGCCAGCCGCCGCTCACGCTGCCGCGGCTGGTCACCTTGACCGAGGCCGCCTTTTTAGGGACGAGGTTCAGGGAGTTGGTATCCTCCGCTGCGGCGGCTGCGGGCTCGGCAGCAGAGGCTGCCCCGGCGGTGCACACGTTGAGCGCCATCATGCCCAGACCGGCAACGCTGCCCTTCAGGAACGTTTTACGGGAAAATTTGGTTGACATGGTAAGGTCCTCCCATTCTTTTTGCCGCAATGCGACAATATGCCTGTATTCGTGCTTTTTTGTCCCGCAGCAGCGGGACTGCCTTATGCCCCCCGAATTGTACGCGAGACGAAACAAAATGTCAATCATGTTTTTATCTTGTGGCACAAAGTTTTGCGTTTCTCAGTTTTTCGCCTATTTTGGCACATTGTTTTACTCTTTGTTCCAAATTTTCATGCGTTTTGTATACAACCAGCCGCAAAATGTGTAAAAAAAGCCGCCGCACAAACCCTTGTGCAGCGGCTTCGGTTCATAATTTTTCTTACAGGATGCGGGCGCTGATAGCGTTTGCCACCTGAAACAGGTCTTTCTGTCCGATAAAGCCAAACTTGGCCTCGTGGCCGTCCGCAAAGCAGACCGTCAGCTGGGACGCCTGCAGCGGATTGCCAAAGCCCGCCGTCTGGATGCCATAGTGCAGCACCTTGCGGTAGGGCAGCACAAAAAGCTGCTGCCGCGTGCCCGTGACCCCCTGCATATCCACCATGATGATGCGGTGGCTGGTGAACACCACCTGATCGCGCACCGTCTTGTATGCGCCCACGATCTGCTCGCCCTCCAACAGCAGGGCGTTAACATTTTTGCAGATATCCTTCTCCTGCAGGCGCATGAGGTTCTCCATCGGTTTATCGCGGAATTCCATTGTAGCGTTCCCCTTTCAGCGGTTTTATGGCTCTATTGTAGCATTTCCGCCACCGGTTTGCAAGATGACTGCCCAGTGCAGGACAAAAAGAAAAGACCCGAACCGTTCAAGGTTCAGGTCTTTTGGAGCGGGTAATGGGAATCGAACCCACCTCCTCAGCTTGGAAGGCTGATATACTAGCCGATGTACTATACCCGCAATTGCAGAAAGGATTATACCATAACTTTCCGCAAATGTCCAGCATGAATTTAGCAGCTGCATAGCTGGGCAGACACAACAAAAAAGCACCGCACATTCCTGTGCAGTGCTTTTCTTTCTGGTGGAGATTACCGGGATCGAACCGGTGACCTCTTGCATGCCATGCAAGCGCTCTCCCAGCTGAGCTAAACCCCCAGATACTTGGCTTCATGCCTGACGACATGGGTTATTATACCAGCTGGTGGGACGCTTGTCAACGGTTTTTTACAAAAATCTCTCCTCTTTTTTCAGCGGTGCAGTGTACCCGGAAGCTTTTGACGCTGCTGCGTTTTTCCCGGGCTGCTCTGCTGCAGAAAGCCGCAGCATTACCTGTCCCATTTGTCGCACAGAGCGTTGATCTGGTCGGCAAATTTGGCCAGATCCTTGTTGGCGCCGCCCTCGTTGTGCTCAATGACCCGCAGCAGGCGCTTGCCGGCGCTGAGCAGCCGCTGGAACACGGTAGCGGCGCGGTTTGCACCCTCGCCTGTCCTCTGCTCCACACGGACCTTTGTGCCCTCCTGCAGGCAGACTGCACCCTCGGCACCAATGGCCCACTGCGCACCATTGTAGGGTGCACAGGCGGTAAAGCCCTGCTCGGTCAGGGTGTCCACAAAGCGGTTCTCCACCTCGTCCTCGCCGTGGATCACGAACACCCGCCGGGGCTTTTCCGTAAAGGCGTTCACCCAGCGCAGCAGACCGTCCTTGTCCGCGTGGCCGGACATGCCGGTCAGCTGACAGATCTCGGCCTTTACCTCGATGGGCTCACCGAACAGCTTGACCGAGTCCACCCCTTCGATGAGGGTGCGCCCCAAGGTGCCCACGGCCTGAAAGCCCACGAACAGGATCGTGCATTCCGGCCGCCACAGGTTGTGCTTGAGGTGGTGGCGGATGCGTCCGGCTTCGCACATGCCGCTGGCGGACAGGATGACCTTGGGCGTGCGGTCTGTGTTGATCATGCGGGAGTCATCGCTGGTCACGCTGATGCGCAGCCCCGGCACGTTGATGGGATCAATGCCCTTTTCCAGCAAAGCGCGGGTCTGAGCGTCAAAGCAGTCGGGGTCTGTATCCCGGAAGATGCGGGTAGCCTCGGTGGCCAGCGGGCTGTCAATGTAGACCGGGAAGTTGCCGTGTCCTTTGACAAGGCCTTTTTCCTTGATCTCCCGCAAAAAATACAGCATTTCCTGTGTGCGGCCCACCGCAAAGCTAGGCACCACCACATTGCCGCCCCGGTCAAAGGTGCGCTGCAAAATTTTTGCCAGTTCCGCCACATAGTCTGGCCGTGGGGCGTGGTTGCGGTCACCGTAGGTGGACTCCATGAACACATAGTCCGCCTGCTGGATATAAGTAGGGTCCTTTATGATGGGCTGCTCCAGATTGCCGATATCGCCGGAGAACACCAGCTTTGTGGTGGTGCTGCCCTCGGTGATCCACAGTTCGATGCTGGCAGAGCCCAGCAGGTGCCCCACGTCCACGAACCGTGCCTCGATGCCCGGAGCAAGCTCGATACGCTTGCCGTACTCCACACCCCGGAACAGGCGGCAGGCGGCTTCGGCATCCTGTATGGTGTACATGGGCTCCACCGGCTCTGCGCCGGCGCGCTTGCCCTTGCGGTTTTTCCACTCGGCTTCAAACTCCTGAATATGCGCCGAGTCCCGCAGCATGATGCCGCACAGCTCCACGGTGGGGATGGTGGCGTAGATCCTGCCCCGGAAGCCATTGTGCGCCAGCAACGGCAAAAGACCGGTATGGTCGATATGGGCATGGGTGATGAGCACAAAGTCGATCTCGCCGGGGGCTACGGGCAAGGGCTGGTTCTCGTACACATTCTTGCCCTGCTCCATGCCGTAGTCGATGAGGAAACGCTGCCCTGCCGCTTCCAGCATGGTGCAGCTGCCGGTCACCTCGTGGTTCGCGCCTAAAAATGTCAGCTTCAATGCAAAACACCTCCGGTTCGTTTTATGGTTTTAGTATAGCATATTTTTAAGGTACACGCCGCACAAATCTGCGGGAAGTTTACGGGCATAATGCTGAATTGCAGAAAAAATTTTTATACAATCTTGACAAACCACCCTGTTCTGTTATAAACTTAGGATTGTATGACGTTCGTTCGTATTTTATGAGTCTTTTTAAATAGAGAGGTAGAAATTTATGGTTCGTAACGATTTGCGCAACGTTGCCATTATCGCTCACGTTGACCACGGCAAGACCACCCTGGTGGATGCCTTGCTGCGTCAGAGCGGCGCTTTCCGCGACAATCAGGCCGTGGCCGAGCGCGTGATGGACAGCGGCGATATCGAGCGTGAGCGCGGCATCACCATTCTGGCCAAGAACTGCTCCTGCACCTACAAGGGTGTCAAGATCAACATTGTCGATACTCCGGGCCATGCCGACTTCGGCGGCGAGGTGGAGCGCGTGCTGAAGATGGTCAACGGCGTGCTGCTGCTGGTGGATGCCGCCGAGGGCTGCATGCCCCAGACCCGTTTTGTGTTGCAGAAGGCTTTGCAGCAGAACCTGAGCCTGGTGGTTGCCATGAACAAGATCGACCGCCCGGACGCCCGCATCAAGGAAGTCATCGATGAAGTTCTTTACCTGCTGATGGATCTGGGCGCTTCCGATGAGCAGCTGGACTGCCCCATGCTGTTCTGCTGCGGCCGTCATGGCACCGCAAGCCTGGACCCCGATGTGCCCGGCACCGACCTGATCCCCCTGTTCGATACCCTGCTGGACACCATCCAGCCTCCTCAGGGCGATCCCGAGGCTCCCTTCCAGATGCTGGTCTCCTCTGTTGACTACAACGAGTTCGTTGGCCGCATCGGCATTGGCCGCATCCAGAACGGTGTTGCCAAGGTCGGCGAGGAAGTGGTCGTTTGCGACTGGCACAACCCCGACCTGAAGATGCGCGGCCGCCTGACCAAGCTGTACGATTTCCAGGCCAATGGCCGCCAGCCGTGCGACAACATCACCGCAGGCGATATCGTTGCATTCTCCGGCCTGCCGGACGTGACCATCGGCAACACCCTGTGCAGCCCCTCCAACGTGGAGCCGCTGCCCTTCGTGAAGATCAACGACCCCACCGTGGAGATGACCTTCTCCGTCAACGACAGCCCCCTGGCCGGCCGTGAGGGCAAGTACGTCACCAGCCGCCAGATCCGTGACCGTCTGCAGAAAGAGCTGCTGAAGGATGTCGCTTTGAAGGTGGAGGATTCCGCCACCACCGATTCCTTCCGCGTCATGGGCCGTGGTGAGATGCACCTGTCCATCCTGATCGAGACCATGCGCCGTGAAGGCTATGAGCTGCAGGTCTCTCCCCCGCACGTTCTGACCAAGGTCATCGACGGCAAGACCTACGAGCCTATGGAGCACGTTGTCATCGATGTGCCCACCCAGTATCAGGGCGCTGTCATGACCGGCCTGGGCCAGCGCAAAGCCGTCCTGCAGCAGATGGAGTCCCTGGGCACCGACCGTGTCCGCCTGGAGTTCCGGATGCCCAGCCGCGGCCTGTTCGGCTACCGCAACCAGTTCCTGACCGATACCCACGGCGAAGGCATCCTCAACCAGATCTTTGATGGCTACGACGTCTGGGCCGGTATGATCGCCAACCGTTCCACCGGTTCTCTGGTCAGCTTTGAGACCGGCGATGCCGTTACCTACGGCCTGTACAACGCGCAGCAGCGCGGCACCCTGCTGGTGGGCGCTGGCGAAAAGGTCTACGAGGGCATGGTCATCGGCTACACCGCTTCCGGCGAGGATGTGGATGTCAACGTCTGCAAGACCAAGCACCTGACCAATACCCGTGCTTCCGGCTCCGATGACGCTCTGCGCCTGATCCCCGTCAGCAAGCTGAGCCTGGAGGGCTGCCTGGAGTTCCTGGCACAGGATGAGCTGCTGGAGGTCACCCCTGAGAATCTGCGTATCCGTAAGCAGATCCTGAACCACGACCAGCGCATGAAGGCCAAGAGCAAGCTGAAGTAATTTCAAAAAAGCATCCTTTTATAGCAGCGCAGAAGCACCTACGGGCGTTTCTGCGCTATTTTTTTTTTCATGTTTAGCAAATCACCCCCATGTTTTTTTTTGCAAAAAGGCTTGCAAAAAAAGCGCGGTGACTGCGGTATAATATCTCTCGCAGTCACTGATATGCCTCTTTAGCTCAGTCGGTTAGAGCACCTGACTGTTAATCAGGGTGTCGCCTGTTCGAGTCAGGCAAGAGGCGCCAGCAAGCGATGGATATTCTTCCATCGCTTTTTTGTTTATCTGTATCTTTTTCCCCCTTTCTTTACGGTTCTTAAAAAATATCGCCTTGAAGAACCCTAGTGGTTGTGGTATTAAGTTTATAGGCGTGGAAAAGGTACTGTGCAGGCTGCACAGTCTTTTCTGCCCACAGACAGGCGCTCCCCGGTCAGAAGACTGCCGTGCAGGAGCGCAATTTTTTCGTTGGTCAAATCAGCAGGCAGGCCGGTGGTCTTGTGCGGCAAACGCAGGGCGGCAGGGCGGCTTGGTGTCGTTTGAATAAATCTTGAGAGTAAAAGGAAACATCTATGCGTTATACCTACGTCCGGCAGCACGATACCACCGACTGTGCGGCTGCCTGTCTGGCCATGGTGTGCCTGCACTACAAAAAGGAAGTTACCATCACCCGCCTGCGGGATATGATGGGAACCGACATGAAAGGCACGAACCTCGTTGGCCTGCAAAAAGCCGCCAATGAACTTGGTTTTACCACCGCCGCAGTCCGCGTGGACCGCGAAAACTTTCTGAGCGATTTCTCGCTTCCCTGTATTGCACAGGTCATCACCGATCAGGGTCTGGCTCACTTTGTTGTGGTGTTCAAAAAAGACCACCATCAAGGATGATGGCGCACGCCGCAAGCATATGCTGCAGGACGCCGAGAGCCGCAAGGAAGAAGAGGAAAAGGGCAAAAAGCATAAGTGCAAGGATTACGTCATCATCGGCGACCCCGGCACGGAACTGAAAAAGATCAGTCTGGACGAGTTCTACAAGAACTTTACCGGTGTTCTGCTGCTTTTGAACCCCACCTCGGAGTTCAAGGGCGGCAAGATTGAAAAGGGCGGCATGATGAAGCGGTATATCAACCTGCTGCTGCCCCAGAAAAAGCTGTTCTTCTACGCCATCCTCAGTTCGATCATCACCACCATTCTGGGCATCGCGTCCTCCATGTTCAATAAGATTCTGATGGATGAGGTGCTGCCCTACGGGTTGAACAGCCTGCTGGTCACATTGATCCTGGTGTTCAGTGTGGTCAGCATTACCAGCACGCTGATCGGCTTTGTGCGCCAATGGGTGCTGATCCATCTGTCCTTAAGATCGATATCCCGCTGATGCTGGGTTACTTCGGGCACATCTTCAACCTGCCCATGAAGTTCTTTGCCACCCGCAAGACCGGTGATATCACCACCCGTTACTCGGACGCAAACACCATCAAATCTATCTTTACCAGCATCGCGCTGAGCCTTGTGATGGATATCTCCATGGCTGTCATCACCGGCATCATTCTGTTCCGCATGAACGCCATGCTGTTCTCCATCTCGCTGTTCATGGCGCTGGTCAGCATCCTTCTGGTGCTGGTGTACAAACAGCCTTATAAAAAGATCAACGAAGAGAGCATGGCACAGTCTGCTGCGCTGAACAGCCAGATGATCGAGAGCCTGCGCGGCATCGAGACCGTCAAGTGCAATGCCAACGAGCAGACCGAGCTGGATAATCTGGAACGCGAGTACATGAAGAGCCTGAAGATCAGCCTGCGCTCCAGCCGCATCAGCACCACGCAGGGCCTGATCTCTTCCTTCATCTCCACCTTCAGTATGCTTACCACCTACGTGGGCATCACGCAGGTGCTGAACGGCCAGATGACGCTGGGCGGCTTTATGGCCTTCAGCACCCTGTCCGGCTACTTCACCTCCCCCCTGAGCAACCTGATCGGTCTGCAGATGCAGATTCAGGAAGCCAGCATCTCCATGAAGCGTCTGACCGAGATCATGGATTACCCCTCTGAGTACGAGACCGCCGAGGGTGTGGAGCAGAGCGAGCTGGACAAGGTGGAGGGCGACATTGAGTTCAAGGACGTTACCTTCCGCTACGGCAACCGCGCTCCCGCGCTGGATCACATCAGCTTCACCATTCCCGCCGGTAAAAAGGTGGCGCTGGTGGGCGGCAGCGGCAGCGGCAAATCCACCATCACCAAACTGCTGCTGAAGTACTACGACCCCGAGGACGGCGAAATCGACATAAACGGCGCAAATCTGGCCGAGTACACCAACAGTTCGGTGCGCCGCGCCATTGCCTATGTGCCCCAGAACATCGAGCTGTTCAGTAAGACCATCTACGACAACATCCGCATCTCCCGCATGGATGCCACGCTGGACGAGGTGAAGGAAGCTGCCAAGAAGGCCGATGCCCACGAGTTTATCCGTCACCTGCCGCTGCAGTACAACACCTATCTGGAGGAAGCCGGCAACGGCCTGTCCGGCGGTGAGAAGCAGCGCATTGCACTGGCACGCGCTTTCCTGAAGGACTCTAACCTCTACATTCTGGACGAGTCTACCAGTAATCTGGACTTTGCCACCGAGACGCTGATCTTCAACATGATCTACGAGCAACTGGCAGACCGCTCCATGCTGATCGTGGCACACCGCCTTTCTACCATCCGTGACTGCGACCTGATCCTTGTGATGGATCACGGCAAGATCGTGGAGCGCGGCAACCATGAGGAACTGATGGCAAAGAATGGCCGCTATGCCGAGCTGTGGAATATGCAGCAGGGCATCTTCCGCAAGCGCAAGCAGGAGCCTTGAACAGCTGCCCTCCGCTACGGTGGAAGAGGACGACGACGGCGAGTCCATCACCTACTGACCGCACCGCATCCGCAGCCTTTGCCCGGATGCAGCATAAGCGCTTTCCCGCTGGGAAACCAAAAAATGCCTCGTTATGGTGTGCCCGGAGGCAGACGCTTCCGGGCACCTTTTTGTTTCGGTTCACATTAAAAATATAACAGGATTAGGGGTAATTTATCATGAATGAGATCAAAGTTGCTGAAAACAAGACCCTCAAGCTGACCAATGTCCTCTCCCGCCTCGTGCGCCCTGAGGAACTGGGCAATCTGCCGGTCATCCTGACCCAGATGCAGAACTTTATGAAGAGCAACGGCGCACAGCCTATCGGCCCGCTGGTGCAGGCGGTAAAGATGGGTACCGGCCCGGATCATGTGCCGGAACTGTACATGATGCAGCAGGCTACCCAGATGATCACCCAGATGGAGCCCGGCTACCACATGGACGCTGTGCTGCGGGTGAAGAACTGTCTGTACGCCCACTACACTGGTCCGATGAGCCACAACCAGCTGGCTACCGCCAAGCTGCAGATCATGGCCTTTGAAAACGACATCAAGCTGACCGGCGACAACTATACCATCTATGTCAATCAGGACGATGACGATGCCGTGATCGACGTATTTATGGAGACCAAATAATTATGACGACAACCATTCAGAACCTTTCGGATCTGCAGGACCGCCGGATCATGATGGACAAAAAGCTGCCCCCCCCTACGGGTATGCTTTTGTCATTCTGACCGGTCTGTTCATGATTTTTCTGGTGATCTGGAGCACCCAGACCAACCGCATCTATGTCAGCCAGAACAGCGGTGTGGTGCAGGCCGCCAACAAGACCTACATCATGTCCAGCTACTCCGGCTCCATCACCGAGCTGTATGTCTCTGAGGGCAGCTATGTGAACGAAGGCGACCTAATCGCCCGGCTGAAGAGCACCGATCTGGATATGCAGAAGGATAACCTGCAGCCAGCTGGATATCTACCAGAAGCAGCTGGATCAGTACAACAAGCTGCTCAAATGCATTCAGGACGACACCAACTATTTCGACGAGACGAATGCCGAGGACCAGCCCTACTACTACCAGTACCAGACCTACAAAAAGCCAGGTAGCGCAAAAGACCTTTGACGCCACCACCTATCAGGCTGCCGGTTACTCCGATGCTCAGATCAAGACCATGATGGAGCAGAGCCAGAGCGAAGTAGAAGCTCTGTACTACTCCACTATGCAGTCCATCTCCCAGAGCATTACCAGCGCACAGAGCAACGTGGATAACCTGCAGGCGCAGCTGGATTCCCTGAACACTGGTGCCAACGATTACTTCATCTATGCGCCCACCTCCGGCGTGATCCACATGGACAGCCCTTACAAGGAGGGCATGGTGCTGAGTGCCGGTTCTGCACTGGCTACCGTTGCCAGCGAGAACGATGATCTGGAGATCATGGCCATGGTGACGGTGAACGACCGCCCCCTACTGCATGTCGGCGACCCCTGCAAGATCGCCATCACCGGCCTGTCGGAGTATTCCTACGGCACGCTGACCGGCACGGTCACCTCCATTGACAGCGATGTGACCTCCAGCAACAACGGCTCCTACTACAAGATGACCATCAAGCCCGACGCCACCTATGTGGTGAGCCGCAGCGGCGACAAGGTGGATCTTTCCAACGGTATGAGCGTCACCGCCCGTGTGGAGTACGATCAGGTCACCTATTTTGAGTATGCTATGGAGGCTCTGGGCGTGCTGTTCCGCTAAAAACGGATTACGCAGCACGGCAGGATGCCCCCTTCTACACCACCCCCCAAAGAGGTACAAACAACATGATTCGAACCGCAAAGAAACTGGCCGCCTGTGTGCTGATGCTGGGTGTGCTGGTATGCGGCACCGCACTAAGCGCTGCCGCAGCCAGTCTGCCCGTTGAAGAGCAGAACGGCGTTTCACTGCCATGGCTCAAGGACGTGCCCGCCGAGAGCATTGCCACCGGCAGCTACTCTGCCAATATGCTGCTGGGCGCTTCTCAGCAGCTGTCCCCCGTGGTCAGCCCCAGTTACAGCACCGACTCTGTGGTCTTTTTGACCGATGACAGCAGCGTGCTGACCGTAAGCAGCAGCGGCGTGGTACAGGCTGTGGGCGTTGGCACTGCCACCGTTACGGCAGCAGCCGGCAACCAGATCTGTGCCTACACCATCGTGGTATCCATGGACTCCTCCATGATCGTGACCGAGATGGACCTTTCCCTCTCCTCCAACACCATCTATGTGGGCAACTCGGTGTCAGCTTCGCTGCAGGTGCGCCCCAGCTCTGCTTCCAACTACGCCACTGTCACCCTGACCTCCTCTAACGAGAAGATTGCTACGGTGAACAGCTTCGGCCGTGTTACCGGCATTGCCCCCGGCACCGCCACCATTACCGCTACCTGCGGTTCGGTGGTAGCCACCACCACCGTTACGGTGCTTGCCCTGCCCACGGATTCCTCCACCGGCACAAGCGGCACCACCTCCAACAACAGCGGACAGGTGATCACCCCCAACACCAACTACATCGTGCTCAAGCCCGGTGCCACCCGCACCATTACGGCCAAGGCCACCCCTGCCAGTGCATCCCAGTCCTTCACCTTCAAGTCCGGCAACAGCAGCATTGCCACGGTCAGCCCCACGGGCGTGGTCACGGCGGTAGGCACCGGTTCTACCTCCATTACCATCTCCAACGGCAAGGCTACTGCCATGGTCACCGTCATCGTGAACCGCTCGGCAGATGCCGCCTCCGGCAGCGACAGCAGCAATGACGGCACGAACACCCCGGACGACAGCACCACTATCCCGCTGGACCCTGTGGTGCAGACTATTCAGGACAGCACCGAGGATCAGGTGGTGTTCGCCCAGTCTGAGGTTCCCATCGTGACCGGCGAGATCCTGAACGCCCTGCGCACCACCGGCAAGACCCTGTGCGTGGTAGGCGATGGCTATACCCTGAACGTTTCCGGTAAGGAGGTGAAGAGTACCACCAGCGAGATCGACACCGCCATCACCTTCACCGAGAGCGAAGAGGGGCTGGAGTTTGAGCTGGATAACGGCCGTACCCTTCCCTGCGCGGTGCAGCTGGAACTGGACGTGAGCACTTACTCCCGCCTGTACCTGTACAACACCATCAGCAACAAGTGGCAGTTCCTGAACAGCTACAAGGACGGCGTCATCACCGCCGACACCGCCGGCCGCTACCTGCTGACCAACCAGAACCTGCGGTTCGGTGATATCAACTGGACCTTCTTCATCGCAGGCGGCGTAGTGGTGATCCTCATCGCCATTGCCTACATCGTGCTCAAGAAGCGCTACTGGTTCTGGTAAGCTCCCCTTCCCCTGCATATACGACCGCCCGCTGCACAGCATTTCGTGCAACGGGCGGTTTTGTGTTATAGACGATTTAGAATGGTCTCCGCACGGCTCCGACCATATTCAGAGAAAAGATGATTTTACTGTGGTTCAGAAACGCCTGTGGGCGGTTCTAAACCACTTTTTCACAAGAAGAGATGCCCTTTTTAGGGGATGGCTTTTCCCGTGAAAAAACAAGTCTGGAAAATCCGCAGATTTTCCAGACTTGTAAAATTAAAAAATATTCTTCCACTAAAAATGGTCAGAGCACACAGCGGAGACCATTCTAAATCTTATTCTCCCCGGTCACTCCACCGTTACGCTCTTGGCAAGGTTGCGGGGCTTATCCACATCGCAGCCGCGCAGAACAGCCATATAGTAAGCGAACAATTGCAGCGGCACGATGAGCTGCAACGGCATCAGAATGTCGTCATACTCGTCCAAGCGGATGACCTCGGTGGCAACGCCCTCCGGCACCTCCGCGTCCTTGGTGGTGAACAGCAGCACCCGCGCCCCACGGCTGCGGGTCTCCTTGGCGTTGGAGATGGTCTTTTCGTAGACGTTTTTCTGGGTAGCCAGCGCAATCACCGGCACACCGTCCGTGATCAGGCTGATGGTACCGTGCTTCAACTCCCCTGCTGCGTAGGCATCCGAGTGCACATAGCTGATCTCCTTCAGCTTCAGGCTGCCCTCCAGCGAGAGGGCATAGTCGAACCCGCGCCCAATGAAAAAGCAGCTCTGGGTGTTCACATAGCGGCTGGCAAGGTACTTGATCTGCTCACAATCTGCAAGGCGCGGCTTGATGACCTCCGGTGCGCGCAGCAGCTGGGCGGTGTAATACTTTGTCTTTTCCTCGGTCAGCTGCCCCCGCGCGTAGGCCAGACGCAGGGCAAACAGGTACAGCACGCACAGCTGCACCATATAGGCCTTGGTGGACGCTACCGCGATCTCCGGCCCTGCGTAGGTGTACATGACGTAATCCGCTGCCCGGGCAATGCTGCTGCCCACCACGTTTACAATGGCCAGCACCGGCACGCCCCGGCTCTTGGCCAGCTTGAGGGCAGCCAGCGTATCGCTGGTCTCGCCCGACTGGCTGATGATGATGACTAGATCCTCCGGCCGCAGGATGGGGTTCCGGTAGCGGAACTCGCTGGCAATCTCCACTTCTGCAGGCACCCGGGCCAGCGCCTCGATGGCAGCCTTGCCCACCATGCCCGCGTGCATGGCCGTACCGCAGCCCACCAGATGCACCGTGCCAATGCGGCGCAGCTTTTCATCCGTCAATTCCGGGATGCGCAGCTCCGGCAGACCGTTCTCCACACGGGGGCTCACCGTGGCCGTGATGGCCGCAGGCTGTTCGTTGATCTCCTTCAGCATGAAGTGCGGGTAGCCGCCCTTTTCAGCGGCTTCCATATCCCAGTCTGCGGTCAGCTTTTCGCGCTCCACTGCCTCGCCGAACTCATTATAGAAGCGGATACCCTGTGCCGTGCACACGGCCATGTCCCCCTCTTCCAGCACGCTGTACCTGCGGGTATACTTGAGCAGCGCCGGGATATCCGACGCCACAAAGTTTTCGCCCTCGCCCCAGCCCACGATGAGCGGGCTTTCCCGCTTGACCGCAAAGATAGTGTCCGGGTAGTCCTTGAACAGCACCGCCAGCGCATAGCTGCCCCGCACCTTGGCAAGCGCAGCCTGCAAAGCCTGTAAAGGCTCGCCCTGATAGCAGCTGTCGATGAGCTTTACCAGCACCTCAGTGTCGGTCTCGCTGGCAAAGGTGTAGCCCTTAGCGATCAGACGCTCCTTTAAAGCGCCGTAGTTTTCAATAATGCCGTTGTGCACGATGCTGACCCGGGGTGTGGAGTGCGGGTGGCTGTTCACGTCGCTGGGCTCGCCGTGGGTCGCCCAGCGGGTATGACCGATGCCGCAGCTGCTCTGGGGCAGCGCCAGCTCTTCCAGCTTACTGCGCAGGGTGGAAAGCCGCCCCTTGCTTTTGACCACGCGGATACCGTCCCTCTGGGTAAGCGCCACACCGGCAGAATCGTACCCGCGGTACTCCAGCTTTTCCAAACCGTCCAGCAGCACCTGCTGGGCGCTGCGCATGCCAACATAACCTACAATGCCACACATACAAAATACCTCCAGACCGACTGCGGCGCGCCGAAATGCGCTGCTGCACAGTCAGTTTCCTCTATCAAAGTCTATGTTCTTGTATGGCTTTCTTTGCAGGGTTCTGTTTCGGTATTGCTGCCGGTTTTTGCCCTGTTCTGCGGCTGGTATAGCCCTCAGCCGGAGAAACATCCGCCGAATCTTTCGATGATTCCTCTCCTCGTCACCCTCACGGCTGTCACCCGTGTGGCCCGGCGCTTTGCGTCAGCTTGCGGTACGCATTCCTTCTTTCAATGTTTTTTGCAATGGCTTTTGGGGTTCAGTGCGTCCCCAGCATTTTATGCAGCTTGGGCTGCCACTTCAGCTTGTACAGCAGCAGTAGATTGCACAGTGCGCGGTCATACAGGGCAAAGGCCACGTTGCCCATGCTCAGTGTGAGCAGGGACATTGCCAGCGCGGTGGTGCGCAGCTCCTGCGAGACGCTGCCCGCCGGTACCAGCACAAGCAGCAGACCGTACATGGCAAGCACCGCCGCGTTGCACAGCAGCAGCTTACACACCAGCTGCAATGCCCGGGGACGGATGCGGTCAAACCGGGGCTTTACCAGCGGGTAATAGCCCAGCAGCACCGTGAAGATCAGGGCGATCTCTTTATCCGGCACAAAGAGCAGCCCCAGCAGGCTGACGGCGGCGTAGGCCGTCCACGCCATGGTGATGCCGCACTCCATGCACACCGTTGCAATGAGAAAGCTGGCCACCGCAGGCGCGATGAACATGGCAATGGGGATGATGGTGCCCAGCAGCATCAGTGCCACGCACAGGGCCGCTGCCATGCCGCAGTAGGCCATGGACCAGCTTTTGCTTTTTCGTTTCTTCATGGGATCTCCCATTTTTCGGTATCGGCGTCCTGCTCCAGCGGGTAGACCGCGTGCTGCAGGCCTAAGATCATGATATTGTTCAGCAGGGTGTCGTTCAGCTTGACATCCAGCATCTTGTACGCCCGCATCAGGTCGTTGACCGCTGCCAGCGCCTGCCGCCGGGCGTTCTCTATGGCGGCAGCCTGTCCGTTGAGCTCGTTGACCACAAACACATTGTACTGGCCATTGCGGCGGTCGGCTTCAAAGCGCTCGGCCTTGTCCAGCAGATAGAAGATGCGGCCGATGCAGCTGCCGATGTACCGCATACTCTTGCGCTGGTTGGGGTCATCCGTAGCCAGCGTGGAGTACAAAGCGCCGTAGACGTTGCTCATAGGCTCGGCGGCAAGGGCGTAGTTTTTGGCGCTCAGGTTCATCTGCACCACCGCCTGCTCCCGCTCCTGCGCAAACAGCCGCTCCAGTGCCGGGTTCTCCTGCCGTGCTTTGTCGTAGGCGCGGCGCAGCAGCAGCTTGTCCACTGCGCGGCGCACACGCTTCGCCGGGCGCAGCTCGCTGTACTTGCGGTCCTGCAAATTATGCCAGCCCATCAGGATCTCCGTCTGCGCCGCCTGCCGGATGCCCAGCGTCTGGCACATCATGCTGCGCCGAAAAAGCGTACCGGGCACCCGCTGCCGTTTGCAGGTAGGCATACGTCCTGCCAGACTGTCGGATAGGATGGCAAACAGTACCCCGTTGGTGCGCAGCAGATGGCAGGCGTAGAAGCCGTAAGACTTATACATCTGCCGCCGCACCCCGCGGAGGTAACGCATATAGGTATTGTAGTCCCGGATCGTCAGTTCCGGCAGATAGGGCCGCATCCGTCCCTTCATAAGAGCCAGCCATCCTTTCTGTACAGTTTTTGTATCCTGCGGTCAATAAGGTTAGTATAATCCTTTTTACGCCAGCGCAACTACCGGATGCAAAAACTGCCGTAATTTGTCATTATGCCGAATTTTGTGAAATCGTTTTCTCTTATAAAAAAACACCCGCAGTCCGTCTCTTTTGTGTAAAAGACAGGCTGCGGGTGTTTGTGCTTGATTTTCCCGGCAAAAGACACACTTTCCGTGCAATGTCTGCCGAGAGCGTGGTTTAAATGCCCTTACTTCTTTTTTCAAAATGGGTGCGCTTGCCGTCAAAGCCGGATTTGGGCATGGGCTTTGCCACCTTCTCGGTCTTGGGGGCGTTATAGTACATATACAGCTGGCAGGGGATCATGCCGTTGTACATCTTGCGGCGCTTGTTGGCGCGCTTGCCGTAGTGCAGTTCAAAGTCCATATCGGCGGTAATGGCATACAGGCCGGCGCAGGGGCTGGCTTTCATCTGCTGTCCCAGCGTGCGCGCCAGCTTGGCAGCGCCCTCAATAGTGCCTAGACGCTCACCATACGGAGGGTTCGTCAGCACGATGGCCTCCGGCTTTGCGGCAAAGGTGGCAACATCGGCCACTTCAAAATGACAGCGCTTTTCCACACCGGCCAGCTTGGCGTTGACATTGGCCAGTGCCACGGCGGCAGGATCGATATCGTAACCAAAGGCCTCAAAGCCCACATCCAGCTTGGACTCTGCCAGCGCTTTCTGGCGCTGCTCTGCCCACAGGGCAGCGGGCACAAAGCTGTAACGCTCGGCGGCAAAGCGGCGCTTCAGACCGGGGGCAATGTTCATGGCCTTCTGGGCAGCTTCGATCAGCAGCGTGCCGCTGCCGCAGAAGGGATCTTCCACCAGACTGTCGCGGCGCACACGGCCAAGGTCTGCAATGGTAGCCGCCAGCGTCTCGCGCAGGGGGGCTTCCATGGCGTTGCGGCGGTAGCCGCGCTTGTGCAGACCCTCGCCGGTGGTGTCCAGCATGATCTCGCACACATTTTTGCGCAGCATAAAGCGCACCTTGTACTCCACGCCGCTCTCGGGCAGCACGGTGGTACGGTGGCCCTTCATCAGGCGCTTGACCACCGCCTTTTTGATGACGCTCTGGCAGGCGGGGATGCTGGTCAGCTGGCTGTTCAGGGAAGAGCCGGTGACCGGGAAAGCAGCGTCCGCAGGCAGAAACTCCTCCCACGGGATGGACGCCATCGAACAGCTCGTCAAAGGTGGCGGCCCTGTAGCGGGCCAGCAGCAGCATCACGCGCTCCACCGTGCGCAGATTGAGGTTTGCAGCAGCGATCATCTCTGCGCCGCCGGCAAAGCTCAGACGGCCATCCCCTACCCGGATGTTCTCGGCCCCGATGCGGGTCAGCTCAAATTTCGCGGTGGCCTCGCAGCCAAAGAAGCAGGGGGCGATCAGTTCAAATTTTGCGGGCATGGTAGTTCCTTTCTGTTCTGTACCGAAAAAACAGACCTGTCCGACCGGGGACAGGCCTGCCTGTGTTCCTTGTGATCCCAGCTGATACGATGGCTCAGCGGCCACGGCGGCAGCGCGGCGCATAACCGCCGCCGCGGCGGTTGTTGGTCTCGTGATCGAGGTCCGCCATCTTTTCCTCGCTCTGGCTCTTGAAGCGGCTCATCATGTCCTCAAAGCTCAGGTTGTCGGAGCGGGCGGGTGCCTTGGGCTGCCACACGCGGGGTGCAGCCTCCCGGGCAGGGCCTCTGCCGCCCTCACGGGGGGCACGACCTGCGCCGCGGCCGCCGGAGCGTCCGCCCTCCTGCCCGCCGCGGAAGCCGCCCGGACGAGGGCCTGCGGGGCCGCGTCCTTCCCGGGGCTGACGCGGAGCCGGGGGCAGCAGCCGCTTGATAGACAGCGCGATCTTGCCGTCCGGTGCAATGTTGATGACCTGCACCTTTACTGCATCGCCATCGTGCAGCACTGTGTTGATATCTTGCACGAACTCGTTGGACACCTCGGAAATGTGGACCATGCCGACACGCCCCTCCGGCAGCGCAACAAATGCGCCAAAGGGCTTTACACCGGTCACGCGGCCTTCGAATACGTTCCCAACCTCAATTGCCAAAACTCAATACTCCTTGTTTTCCAAATACTCTCGACCTGCCGCGCGGTCAGTTACCGGTCACATCCACAAAGATGCGCTCATTGGGTGCGGCGTAGTTGTAAGAGTCGCGTGCGACCCACTCGGTGATCTGGTCGGCATCGCCGCTCAGTACGCGCTGCAGTTCCTGATTTTCTGTTTGTTGCTGCGCCACCTGTTCGTTCAGTGTTTCCAGTTCTGCCCGCTTGGAGCTGATGGTGACCTGATTGGAGATATAAGCCGCCAGCATACTCAGCAAAAGCAGCACGAAAAACAGGCGGAACGCCATGGTGACCACTGCATTTTTTCTGCGCTTTTTGCGTCCCGTATTCGTCATTGCCTTACGCTCCTGTCTGAACAGCAGACCTTCTGCGTCTGTTCTCTTACTTTGATACGTTTGAATTATACAACAATGCCCGCCGGTTTGGCAAGTTCTTTTTGGATTTTTTTGCGGTTCTTTCCGCGTTCCGGCGTAATTTGCGGGCAGTTTTAGCCGCAGCGCGGCGGCGCACAGGGGCTGCACCGCAAAACGGTGCAAAATACGGCCGGGCAGGCGCAAAACAGCCCCGATCCCCCGCCCCAGCGCCCGCAACGGGACGCCCAGCACCCCGGCAACGCAAAGGGCGGCAGCAAAGGCTGCCAACACCATGTACCACCGCAGCACCCCGGCGGCGCTGTACCCGGCGGCGTAGCTCTGGCACACCAGCAGCACCACACCAGAAAGCAGCACGTCCGGCACAAAAGCCGCCCTGCCCCGCGCCGGCAGAAACGCCCGCACCGCGCCAAGGGCAGCGCCCAGCATAGCACAGGCGGCGGCTTCCTGCAAGAGCCGGGCGGGCAGCAGCACCTGTACCATCAGCGCAGCAGCCGGTGCCAGAAGCTGCCGGCTGTGCGGGCGGCGGTATACTCCAGCCCATCGAACCGCCCGGTCAGCTTCGCTTCCCCGGCTTCCAGATCCAGTGTCTGCATACTGATCTGCGCACCGGACAGATGCAGAATGCCCTTGCCGGTCTCCAACGCGGCACTTTCGGCGCTGCAATGCAGCACCCGCTGCACCCCGGTGACGGTCAGCCTGCTGCGGCTCTCCAAGATCAGGTCATGGGGCAGCGGCGGCTTTGCGGCAGCTTTTTCCATAGGCAGTCCCCCTCTGCCAGCATTGTATGCGGGCAGGCAGGGCGGTTATTCCGCGATCACCTCGTACATCTCGCGGGCAACGTCTTTCGTGCGGGGCTCCACATCCGAGAGCACCCGCACCTTGATGGGCCGGTTGCCGAAGGTGACCTCGATGATGTCCCCTTCCTTGACCGCCTGGCTGGCCTTGGCGATCTTGCCATTGATGAGGATGCGGCCCGCATCGGCCACCTCGTTTGCCACGGTGCGGCGCTTGATGAGGCGGGAGACCTTGAGATATTTATCCAGACGCATTTGGATTGTTCCTTTCTTCTTAGGGTGTATCTGAAAAGTCGAAAATTTAGTCTATTTCTACAAGCACAGCTGGATTTTGCGTTAAACAGCCTTGAAATCCACAAAGGATTCCTGCGGCTATTTGCCTTAAATCCCGCTTGTGCTTGCGAAATATTCGTCATTTTCTTTGTTTTCAGATACACCTTAGCAAAAAACCGCCGCACCTTGTGCAGGCAGCGGCGGCGTGACAGAACCGATTACAGGGTGTCCTTCAGGGACTTGCCGGGCTTGAACACGATGCTGCGGGAAGCGGCAATGGTGATCGGCTCACGGGTGCGGGGGTTGATGCCCTGACGCTCGGCGCGCTCACGCATCTCAAAGGTGCCAAAGCCGGAGATGGTGATCTTTTCGCCCTCGGCCATTGCCTTGCCCAGTGCCTCGAATACAGCGCTGACAGCCTGCTCTGCGCTCTTCTTGCTCATTTCGGTGTTTGCCGCAACCTGTGCGATCAAGTCGGTCTTGGTCATATTATTTGCCTCCATCTGATTTTTTGTCTTAAATTCTCTCGTTCTATCGGAGCAGGTCATTCGACCTGAATACCGCTTTGTTCCTGTTCCAGACACTGCTGTGCAAAGCGCTTGGACGCAAAGGTCAGTGCTTCCTCTGCATCCACCCCCGCAAGCCGGGCGGCGTTCACCGCTGCAAACAGCAGCCGGCCTGCGGCTTCCTGCTTTGCGGCTTCCTCTGCCTTGCCAAAAGCCTGCACGGCAGCCTCCAGCCGGTGCTGCGCTGCGGCTGCATCCTGCTGCCCAAGGCCGTACCCGGCGGCACGCTTTTGCAGCTTCTGCGCCCGCATGAGCGCGGGCAACGTAGCGGGCACAGTGGCCAGTTCGTCGGCAAGGGTGGTACGCCCCTTTTCCTTATTTTTGAGCGCATCCCAGCCATTTATACCGGCGTTTTCCGCTGCGGAGGATGCAAAGATGTTGGGGTGCCGGAACACCAGCTTTTCGCAGACGTTGCGGCACACATCCTCAAAGGTAAAAAAGCGTCCCCGCTCTTCCTCCATGGCGGCGTGGAACACCACCTGCATCAGCACGTCTCCCAGTTCCTCCCGGAGCAGAACGGCGTCATCGGCGTCAATGGCCTCCAGCGCCTCGCAGGTCTCTTCCAGAAAGTTTTTGCGGATGGACGCATGGGTCTGCACCTTATCCCACGGGCAGCCGTTTTCCGGGTCCCGCAGAATACGGATCACCTGCAGCAGCTGCTCCGCTGTATAGGGCGGCTGTGGGTTCCAGTCCAGCACACGTTCCATCTCCTTTTTGAAAAGATATTGTAGATTCTACCGCAGTCGCTGCGGTTTTTCAAGCAAAAAAGCCGCAATTTTCCCGCTTTGTTCATGGTTTTCTGCGCTTTTCACAAAAAAAACAGGACGGCGTCCTGTGGGGGATACCGCCCTGTTGCAAACTTTTTCCGGTTACGGGCTTACAGCTGTGCGCCGCACTTATTGCAGAACAGTGCATCGTCCGAGACGGGCGCGCCGCACTGCGGGCAGGTCTTGCGGGCAGGCTGGGCGGGCTGTTCCGGGGCAGCTTCTTCTGCCTCCTCCATGGGGGCTTCGTAGTCCACCTCGGCGGCCTCGACCGGGGTCAGAGTAGCCTTCAGGCGGGTAATCTCCTGCTCAATGGTATCGATCATCTCGATGTATTTATCTACCAGCGGCTGGTTCTCCTCCTTGCCCTTGGCAAGACTGTACACCAGTGCACCCAGCTGACGCTGTGCCTTGAGCAGCTTGCCCTGCTCGTTGACCAGCAGCGCCTGCGTCTTACCCTTTTCGGCCAGATCCATGGCAGCGTTCTTGCCCTTTTCGGCATATTCCAAACCCATTGCTTTGATCTTGTTAAAATCCATAAAAGACACCTCTCTTATTCTGGCAGTATTCTCTGCAGACTGCGGCGCACAGTGCGCCATACCGGAGTCGTCATATTCCCATTATAGCGCAGCGTTATGGCAATTGCAACGAATGCACCGCAATTTTTACAGTTTGGTGCCGGTTTGGAAACAAATTTTACGCATTTTTCACCGGTTAGGTGCGGCTGCCGTAGAACTCCCGCAGCATGCTGTCGGCGGGCAGCAGCTCCAGATCCAGCGGAACCACGTGCTCAAAGCGGCGGGCAGTCTCGTCCCAGAGCTCGGCGTTGTGGCCCTCCAGCGTGAACTGGCGGCGCACGATGCCCAGCAGCCTGGAGATCAGTCCCAGTTCGTAGGTAAAGGAGGTGTCCAGCAGGAAGTCTGCGGTGGTCTTGAAGCCCTTGATATACCGGGTCTCGCCGTCCAGCACCCGGTCCCACATGGCAAGGGTCTTTTCGGGGCTGCGGCCGCGGGCGGCAGCGTCCCGCAGGGTGCGCCGGCACAGGCGGATGTCCTGGGTGTTGATGACCCGGCGGCCGTCAATGGCATACTCCTCCCGCAGGCCGGCGTAGATGCGGTAGATTTGGTCACCCGGCACAAGGCCGGTGAGCTCCGGGTTCAGGGCATGGATGCCCTCAACGATGCACACACCGCCCTGCAGATCGATGGGCTCCACCGCGGCAGCGCGCTGCTCGGTGGCAAAATCATAGATGGGCAGCTCGGTCTTGCCGGTCTCGCTGAGCTGGTGCAGGCACTGCTTGATGAGAGGCAGATCCAGCGTTTCAAGGTTTTCGTAGTCCAGCGTGCCGTCCGGCATTTTGGGGTAGTAGGCAGCGCCTTTAAAAAAGTTGTCCAGACTGACCACCTGTGCCGGGGTGCCCTGCTGTACCAAGGCCTTTGCCAGACAGTGGGCGCTGGTGGTCTTGCCGCTGGCGGAAGGGCCGGTCAGCATAACGATCTTTGCCCCGGAGCCTCGTACCTTCTGGGCAGCATACTGCACCCGCCGGGCGTAGCTGTTCTCGCTCAGCTGTGCCAGCGCCTGCGGACTGCGGGCTGCTACGTTATACAGGTCTACTTCAACCAGTCGTTTCGGTACCCAAATCGTGATCATAAAAATCAGCCACTCCTTTTTTGCCGCTCCAGTACCTCCGCAAAGCGCTGGATATACTCTGTCGGATACTTAAAATTGAAGATGCGCTGCATCCGTCGGCCGCCGTCGGCCACCAGCTTGGTGCTGCCGCCCGCTCCGGCCGAAAGGATGGTCTGGACTTCCTCCATGATATAGATATTATAGTACCCCTCGTGGCCCGGCTTGCACCAGCCCACATTTTCCAGATTCTGCAGGGTATTCTTCTGGCGATAGAGGTAATAGGGGCGGTATCCCGCCTCGGCCAGCAGCTGGCATTTTCCAGCATGGCCGCTACGTCTGCGTAGTCGTTCTCCTTCTGGTCCTCGATGACGATGCGGGAGGCCCGCTTGAGGGTCAGGGTGTGAACGGTGATGTTCTCCGGCTGCAAGGCAATGGCCTGCCGCAGGCTGTGCTCAAAGCCCTCCACCGTATCCCCGGGCAGACCGGCAATGAGGTCCATGTTGATGTCCTCGTGTCCGGCGCGGCGGGCATCGGCATAGCAATTCAGAATATCCTGTGCCGAGTGCTTGCGGCCGATATTTGCCAGCACTTCGTCCGAGAAGGTCTGGGGGTTGATGGAGATGCGGGTCGCGCCGTATTCCTTGATGACCGCCAGCTTTTCGGCGTCGGTGCAGTCCGGACGGCCAGCTTCTACGGTATATTCTACGACCTTAGTCAGATCAAAATTCTCCCGCACAGTGCCCATGAGCTGCCGCAGCTGGGCGGCGGAAAGGCTGGTGGGGGTGCCGCCGCCGATGTAGATGCTGCATAAAGTCAGCCCTGCACGCTCGGCCTGCGCCCGGATCTCTGCAACCTCCTTGCACAGGCAGTCCACATAGGGCTGCACCAGCTTGCGGTCGCGGTCCAGATTGCAGCTGACAAAGCTGCAGTAGCTGCACCGGGAAGGACAGAACGGGATGCCGATATACAGGCTATACGTCTTGGGGGCGCTGCCCAGCCGCAGGATCGGCTCCTGCAAGTCGGCAATTTCCTTCGCCATTTCGTATTTTTTCTCCGAGCAGTCGAACCGCTGCAAAAAGAAGCGGTCGATCTGCTCTGCGCTCCACCCGGCGGCGCGCTTATCGTGGATAAGCCGCACCGGGCGCACACCGGTCATCTTGCCCCAGGGCGGGCGGACGCCCGTCCACGAGCGCAGCAGGTCATAAGTCAGGCTGGCAAGGGCAAACTCCGGGGTTTCGCCGCCCTGTTCCACCGGCAGCGGCAGCGGGGCTTCCAGCGTTTTGCTCTTTTCGCCCTGCCGCACCAGCACCCGCAGACCGGTATCGGTCTTTTCAGCCCACAGACAGTCCTCAGCAGGCTCCGGCGGGGTCAGGGTCAAGGGTGCCATGGGGTAAAACAGGCGGGCAAGGTGCTCCACCTCGTACCCGGAGGGCAGCCCAGTGATATAGATCTTCATGTCATTCTCTCTTTAAAAAATGTCGTTGCCGCCGCGCAGGGCGCTGCGGATATAGTAGTTGTTGTCCAGCTCCGCGCCAAAGGTGGAAAATTCGCCGTGGCCGGGCAGCACCTGTGTTTCGCGGGGGATGGGCAGCTGCGCCAGCTTGCGCAGGCTGTCTGCCATCTGCGCGCTGCTGCCGCCCTCAAGGTCGGTGCGGCCAATGCTGCCTGCAAACAGCGTATCGCCACAGAACAGATGCTCACCGCACAGCAGCACCACGCTGCCGGGGGTGTGGCCGGGGGTGTGCCACGCGGTAAAGCGCAGCTCGTCCACCGCGATCTGCTCGCCTTCCGTGTAGCCGTAGTCCGCAGCGGAAAGCGGGTACATCCGGTCGCCGGCAAGGTCTGCCTTTTCACAGTAGAGGATGGCGTTCCACTCTGCCTTCAGCGCAGCAGCGCTGCCCACATGGTCGTAGTGGCCGTGGGTGCACAGGATAGTGGTAAGGGTGGCGTTGTGCTGCTTTAAGATTTCGTCGTAGCTGTGCACCTCTGCCGCCGGGTCGATGACCACGGCATGGCCTGCGTCGGAAATGAGCAGGAAGGTATTGGTATACAGCGGCGGTGCCGCAGGAATGTGAAAACCTTGCATCGTTACTCCTTCTTTTTCCACTCGTCGGTATCAATGACGATGGTGCAGGGGCCCTCGTTCACCAGCGACACCTGCATATGGGCGCCGAACTCGCCGTGCTGCACGTCCTGAGGCCGTGCTTCGCCATCTCGGCAAGGAACAGCTCATAGGCATCCACCGAGAGGGGCGGCTTTGCAGCCTTGATAAAGCTGGGACGGTAGCCCTTTTTGGTGTCACCGTAAAGGGTGAACTGGCTGACCACCAGCGCGGAATAGCCAAGATCCCGGGCGCTGAGGTTCAGCTTGCCCTCGGCATCCGGAAAGATGCGCAGGCCCGCGCATTTATCGGCAAGCTTGGGCACGATGTCCAGTGTGTCGGTGTCCCTGACCCCCAGCAGGATCATGATTCCCGGCCCAATGGCGCGGGGTTCGCCGCCCTCCACCCGCACGCTGGCGGAGGATACGGCCTGAATGACTGCTCGCACTGCGTTAACTCCTTGTCACCTTGAGCACGTCCCGCACCTTGGAAAGGCGCGCCACCACACGGTTGAGGTGCTCGGTATTGTTGATGCCGATGGTCAGGCTGACCACGGCGCAGTTGTTTTCTACCTGACGGGCGTTCATGGCATAGATGGGCACCCGGATATCGGCCAGTGCGCTGAGCACGTCCTGCAGCAGCTCGTTGCGGTTCAGGGCAATGATCTCCAGCCCGGCCTTGTAGCTGTCCTTGACGCTGTCTGCCCAGTACGCCTTGACCCAGCGGGGAGCGTTGGAGGGGTCCTTCATGCTGGAGACGGCATTGACACAGCTCTGCTTGTGGATGGAAACACCAAAGCCGCGGGTGATAAAGCCCACGATGGGGTCGCCGGGCAGGGGCGAGCAGCACTTTGCAAACTTGATGGGGGGGTGTTGTCGAAGCCCTCCACCACCACGCCGTCGGTGGCGTGCACGCGGCTCAGGTCTACCTTTGGCAGATCCTCCACCGACTTATTCTCCTCGGCTTCGGCAGCCTTGAGCTTCTGCCACTCCTCCTTGAGCTTGGGCAGGCAGTTGGCAATGGTCATGCCGCCGTAGCCGATGGCGGCATACAGCTCCTCGGCGTTGTTCTGGCGCATCCGGCGGGAGCAGCCGTCAATAAAGGCATCCAGCTGGTCGTCCGGGATGATGATCATCTCCCGGCGCAGTTCCTTGGACAAGGCGTCCCGTCCCTGCTGGATATTCTCCTCCCGGCGCATCTTCTTGAACCAGTTGCGGATCTTGCTCTTGGCCTCGCTGGTACGCACGATCTTCAGCCAGTCGCGGCTGGGGCCCTTGTCCGCCGGGCCGAGGATGACTTCAATGATCTCGCCGGTAGACACCACGTGGTCGATGGGCACCATACGGTTGTTCACCTTACAGCCCACCATGCGGTTGCCCACGGCCGAATGGATGGCATAGGCAAAGTCGATGCAGGTGGCGCCGGTGGGCAGGTTGATGACATCGCCCTTGGGGGTAAAGGCAAAGACCTCCTCGGGCAGCAGGTCGCTCTTCAGGTCATGGAGCAGGTTGCCGGAATCCTCGCTGACGCGCTGGTTTTCCAGCAGCTGGCTGACCCAGGCCAGGCGCTCGTCCAGCTTATCGTGGCCATCCAGCCCTTCCTTGTACTTCCAGTGGGCCGCAACGCCGTACTCTGCCTGTTCATCCATCTTGCGGGTGCGGATCTGCACCTCAAAGGGGATGCCCTCGTGGCCGATGACGGTGGTGTGCAGCGACTGGTAGCCGTTGGGCTTGGGGGTGGAGATATAATCCTTGAAGCGGTTGGGCAGCGGGTGGTACATATCGTGGATGAGGCCCAGGGTGCTGTAACACTCGGCCAGCGTATCCAGAATGACACGGACGGCATAGATATCGTAGATCTCATCGAAGGACTTGTTCTGCATGATGGTCTTGCGGTAGATGCCGTAGATGCTCTTGACCCGGCGCTTGATGGTGGCACCCTCGATGCCGCTTTCCACCAGACGGCGCTCGATGACGCCAGACACCTTGATCAAAAACTCCTCACCGGCGCGCTCGCTGAGCATCCGGCTGATCTCGGCATAGCCCACGGGGTCCAGATAATGCAGGCTGCGATCCTCCAGCTCTTCCTTGACGTTCAGGATGCCCAGACGGTTGGCGATGGGGGCGTAGACCTCCATGGTCTCACGGGCCTTGTCGCGGCGCTTCTGCTCCGGCCAGGCATCGCCGGTGCGCATATTGTGGAGCCGGTCGCAGAGCTTGATGATCATCACGCGGACATCCCGGCTCATGGCCAGCAGCATCTTGCGCAGGTTCTCGGCCTGCAGCTCCTCGATGTTGGAGAACTGGATCTTGGTCAGCTTGGTCACGCCGTCCACCAGCAGGGCCACTTCCTCGCCAAAGGCGGCGGTCAGGTCCTCCAGCGTGGTGGGGGTGTCCTCCACTACGTCATGGAGCAGGGCGGCGGCGATGCTCTCGGAGTCCATGCCCAGATCCAGCACCAGGCGGGCCACGGCCAGCGGGTGGCAGATATAGGGCTCGCCGCTGCGGCGGCACACCCCGTTGTGGGCGTTATTTGCCAGCTCGTAGGCCTTTTGGATCATCTCCATATTGTAGGCTTTGCCGCTGGCCTGAATGGCCTCGCAGAGCTTCTCCCACGTTACGATCTCCGGGCGCACCTCAGAGGGCAGCGCCCCCTCCGGTGCGTCTGCCAGCAGCGCCGTAGCGGCTACGGTGGCGGTCTCCTGCACCGGCTGGTGCAGATGGGTCTTGGCAGAGTAGCCGTCCTCGTCCCGTACCGGAGCCGGGACCGGGACAGTATTTTTCTTTCCCTCAGGCATTTATAGTTCCTCCAGACATTTCAGGATGGGGGCATCGGCAAGGTTCTTTTTGCCTGCTGTCGGCACCAGCTCCCAGAATTTTGCCCCGCCTTTTTCCGCTGCGGTGATCAGCCCCACCTGCTCTAAAGCGGCAACTGCCACCAGCGTTTTGCCGGTCTGCTCCTCGCCCAGCTTTGCGCACAGGGGCTGCAGGTCCTCGGCGTGCCAGCGGCGGGACTGCAATTCCCGGTACACGGCAATGATATCCGTGCGGGCGGGGACGATCTGTTTTTTCTGTTCTTCGGTCAGGGGGGGCCCCCGCGGCGCAGTGCCTGCACCAGTGCAGCCTGCCGCGCCAGCTCTGCGCCCAGCCCTGCCGGGTGCAGGTCGATGATACGGCCGGAGAGCTGCGCCCCTCGGGCGGACTCGTAGACCGAAAGGTTCAGTGCCACGTCCACCACATCGCCCAGCGCGTAGGGCAGCTGCTCGGCGGGCATCCCGAACCAGACGGCGTACAGGCAGCTATTGCCCTGCCGCAGCCGCAGGCGGCTGTGCCGCCCTTCCGATACCGGGTATACGCCGTCCACCACGGCACTTTGCAGCAGGAACACCGGGGTGGGGTTCTCGGCTCCGTAGGGTGCCAACTGCTCCAGATGCCGCACGCTCTCCACCGTGATGCGGTCCAGATGGATGGTCACATCACAGGTAAGGGGCGGGGTGTGCAGCACCGGGCACTCCCGGGCGGCCCAGTCGTTCAGGCGGCGGCGCAGCTCGGGCAGATTTTCTTCCCGTACCGAAAGGCCCGCCGCCATGGCGTGGCCGCCGTAGCGCACCAGAAGGTCGGCACAGGAGCCGATGCAGGCGTGCAGGTTAAAGCCCTGCACGCTGCGTCCGCTGCCCTTGCCCTCGCCGTGCTCGTCAATGGTGACCACGATGACCGGGCGTCCGGTGCGCTCCACCAGCCGGGAAGCCACGATGCCAATGACGCCGGGGTGCCAGTCCCGTCCCCACAGCAGCATGATGCGGTCATCCAGACGCTCGGGCTGCTGTTCCAGCAATTCCTCGGCAGCTTTGAAGATCTGCTGCTCAGTCTCCTGCCGGTGGGCGTTGATCTCGTTCAGCTTGTGCGCCAGTTCCTCGGCCCTGTCCGGGTCCTCACAGAGCACCAGCTGCAAGGCGGTGACGGCGTTATCCATGCGGCCTGCCGCGTTGATGCGGGGTGCGATGGCGTAGCTGATATTCTCGGCGGTGATGGGCTTGCCCGCAAGGCCGACTTCCTCTAAAAGTGCCCCAAAGCCGGGGCGGTCGGTCTGTTGCAGCTGCCGCAGCCCGGCCTTGACAAGGGTGCGGTTCTCCCCCACCAGCGGCATCACGTCTGCCACAGTGCCCACGGCGGCAAGGTCGCCGCAGTAATCCAGCATTTCCTCCGGCGGGCAGCCGTCCAGCGCAGCGCAGAGCTTGAAGGCTACGCCCGCGCCGCACAGACCCTTGAAAGGGCTGTGGTCGTCCTCTCGGCGGGGGTCCACCACGGCCACGGCCTTGGGCAAAGTCTCCGGCGGCAGATGGTGGTCGGTGATGATCAGGTCCATACCCAGTGAAGCCGCAAAGTCGGCTTCCTCCACGGCAGAAATGCCGTTATCTACGGTCACGATGAGGGTGCAGCCCTTGTTATGCATGGACTGGATGGCATTTTTGGAAAGGCCGTAGCCATCCCCTTCACGGCTGGGCAGCATACACTTGACGTTGGCTCCCATCCCCTTGAGGTGCTGGTAGAGCAGGGCGGTGGCGGTCACGCCGTCCACATCGTAGTCGCCGAAAACCGCGATGGTCTCGCCTGTCAATGGCCTGCCAGATGCGCTGACAAGCGGCGTCCATGTCGGTCAGCAGGGCGGGGTCGGAAAGTTCCTCCTCCCCCACAGCAAGGTCAGCGCTTCGGCAGGGTCGGTAATGCCCCGGGCGGCAAGGATACCCGCCAGCAGGGCGTTTTCCTTCTGCTGCGCAGCCAGCACGGCCTTATATTTTTCGTCTGACCACGGCGCTTCGTCCATGGCCTGCTCTTCCAGCTGTGCCGCCGCTTGTTCGGCAATGGCGGCGGTCAGTTCCCGCACAGCGGCGCGGTCCAGCGGTTTTTGTTCCCAAGCACGGTAGGTCATTCAAATTCCCTCCCGGTCAGGCCATCGTTGGCCAGCATTCCCTGCAAAGCGGCGATCTCGGAAGAAATATCCATGGCTACGTCCGAAAGCAGATTGTTGTACAGGTTCTCATACGCCTGATTCAAGGTGTGCAGGATACCCGCGATATCCCGGCGGATGGTCTCGGCGTTTTCGCCCTGCTGCCCCTGCACATCGTTGTAGGTGTGCAGCAACTTGAGGGTGGTGGGGATATAATATTCCGCAAAACGGCGGGCCTTGGGTTGGCTTTCCGGGTGTGCTTCCAGCCAGTCGCAGATAGCGGTAGTGGTCTTGTGCATGGCCGCCAGTTCCTCCCGCGCCTGCGCGTCCTGCATGAGCTGCTGCTCTTTTTCCAGCACGGCAGCAAAGCGGCGGGCGGTATCGAGATTGAGCGGAGCATCGCCGGTTTCTTCCTTTTCCGGCTGCGGCTGCGCGGCGGCAGCGGCAGCTGCCTCCTTGGCGGCGCGGTAGTCCTCTGCCGTCAGGTAGAGCGTTTCAGTCTCATCGTCCAGCCATGCGTTCAGCCAGCCCTTATGGATGTAGCCGCGCAGCTTTTTCAGCGCCTTTTTCTTGGTCTGGTGGGTCAGGTCTGCCAGCATCTCCACCGCCAGCCCCTTCTGCGCGTTCAGCTTTTCGGCTGCATCTGCCAACGCCCCCAACTTTTTGGAGGCCGACAGCCGGGAGGCACCAGCGGAGATCATCACACCAAAACCACATGCCAGCAAGGTAAAGATGCCGCCGCAGAATTCCAGGGCTGTCATAGCCGCTTCGGTAAGCAGCTCGCCGCCCACAACGTACTGGGCAATGTCCTGCACCCAGATGGGGGTAGCCGCCGCAGCCACGCCAAGGCAGCTGATTCCAGCGATGCCAAAGGTGGCCGCAAAGGTGATGCCCACCGCCAGCAAAGTGCAGCCTGCGCTATGGCGTTTTTTTGCGCTGATACGGATGCTTTCCACCGGGGTCGGCTCCGGCTTTGCAAAGATCTGCCGGAACCAGCCGGGCATCCCGGCGGGGTCGGCATCCGCAGCACCTTCGCGGAAAGGCTGCTTTGCATCCCCGTAGGGATAACCTCTGCGCCCCTGCCGGAAGGCCTTTGCGGCCTCTCCGATACCGTAATTGGCTGCATGGACAGCGGCCTTGCCCACATCCCACGCCCGGTCACCGATGTCCATGCCCCTGCCCTCAAAGCCGTGGGCAAAGGCATCGGTCATGGTGTCGCCAAAGGCGCGCAGCTGGTCTTCCAGCTCCTGCTGTACCTGTCGGCCTTCGTTATTATTTCGGTTATCGTTTTCACGATCGTTCATCAATATTTCTCACCCTTCTGCCGGTGCATACCGGCCGATGATCGCACGGGCGACCCGCAGGCCGTCCACGGCGGCGCTCATAATGCCGCCCGCATATCCGGCACCCTCGCCGCAGGGGTAAAGCCCTGCCAGCTGGGTGCACACAAAGTCCTCTTCCCGCTTGAGTCGCACCGGGCTGCTGGTGCGGGTCTCAAGGCCCGTGAGGATCGCTTCCGGCGCGGTGTAGCCCGCAATTTTGCGCTCGTAGGCGCGCAGGCCCGCTCGCAGGGTGTCGGCCAGTTCCCCGGGCAGCAGTGCGCCCAGGTCTGCGGCAGTCACGCCGCGGTCGTAGGTGGGCTGTACGCTGCCAATATGCAGCTGCCCGCGCCCTTCCAAAAAGCTTTGCACATTCTCTGCCGGGGCAGCGTAAGCTCCGGCGACACGACCGGCGGCATAGGCTTTTGCTTCCAGCTCCCGCTGGAACGCGATAGCGCGGCGGGGATCGTTTGCAAAGTCTGCCCCGCCTACGCTGACCACCACCGCCGCATTGGCGTTTTTGCCGCTGCGGGCGTGGTAGCTCATGCCGTTGGTCACAACGCGCTCTTCCTCACTGGCCGAAGCCACTACCTGACCGCCGGGACACATGCAGAAGGTGTACACGCACCGGTCACCGACGTGCTGGGAGAGCTGGTATTCGCCCCGGGGCAGTGCCGGATGCCCGGCAGCTTCATGGTATAGGCTTTTTTCGATCTCGCTTTGCAGATGCTCGGCGCGGAAGCCCACGCTGAAAGGCTTGCATTCCAGCACAAGGCCGCTATCCATCAGCATGCTGAAGGTATCCCGTGCCGAGTGCCCCACCGCAAACACCAGCGCCTCGCAGGCAAAGCTGCCATTTGTAGTAGCAATGCCCACAAGTCGTCCGTTTTTTCGCTCCAGTCCGGTGAGCGCGGTGTTGAAGTGCACCTCGCCGCCCAGAGCCTCGATCTCTTTGCGGATGGAGGTGATGACGCCGCGCAGCAGGTCGGTGCCCACATGGGGCTTCTGCTTCCACGCGATCTCCGCCGGGGCACCGTGCTGCAGAAACACCTCGGTGACAAAGCCGCAGAGCTCATCCCCAATGCGGGTGGTCAGCTTGCCGTCCGAAAAGGTACCTGCGCCGCCCTCGCCGAACTGGATGTTGGCGTTGGGGTCCAGCTCGCCGGTGGCAGAGAAGTGCTCCACCGCCTTCACACGCTCGTCCAGCGCCGGGCCGCGCTCCAGCACGATGGGCTTGTAGCCCTGCCGGGCCAGCAGCAGCGCCGCAAACAGGCCCGCCGGGCCCAGCCCGCACACCACAGGGCGGTGCACAAGCGGCTGGGTGCCAACGTGCAGGGTAAAGTCTGCCCGGCTATGCAGGGCAGCGTCCGGGCAGCGGGCTGCAAGGGCGGCCTCCTCCCCCCCGGGCTGCTTGAGGGTGACCGCCACGGTATATACCAGCTTGGGCTGGCCGTGGCGGGCATCCACCGAAAGCTTTGCCACGCCGGTGTGCTCTACCTTGCTGCGGGGCACCCGCAGGGTGTGCAGGGCCTTTTCAAATGCCTGCGGCTCTGCGGCAGAGAGGGGCAGACGGATGTTGCGAACCAGAATCATTTGTTGTGTTTTCCTTTAAATTTAGTTGCTTTCAATGCGGCATTGCAGCACATAGCTCCCCAGCGCAAAGATCTTACCATTGGAGGGCACATACAGGCGGCAGGCAATGTTCTGTTGGCCGGTAGCCACGGCAAAGTCCTCGGCGTCGATCTCAATGACCACCTGCTCGGGGGGTCAAAGTCTCCATAGCACCCTTGGGGCCGCCGAGGGTCACGATCATCAGCCGCTCGGTCTCCACCGGCAGGGATAGGTGGCGGGCAGATTGACCACCTGCACACAGCTGGAGGGCAGGTTCATGGTCTTGGTCTCCAGCCCGGAGCAGTCAAAGCTGACCGTGATGGTGGAGATATTGTCCAGCAGATAGATATCTGTCGGCAGCTCGATGGGCATCTCGTACACCTTGTTCAGACTGAATGTGGAAAGGTCGATGGTGCCGATGGACAAGGTGGACAGTGCATCGATCTTTTCTGCCGGGCCCGCTACCTTGAGCTGCTTGCAGCTGAGGGCATAGCTCAGCACCGAGTTATCGAACCCGCGCGGCGCGTTGATAAAGTTCACCTTCACCGGCAGGGTCGCCGTCTTGTACACTTGCAGCGTCACGTCCACATTGCTTTCTTCCAGCGTGGTGTACTGGAACTTGACCTCTTTGCCGCCGCTGGTGTAGAAGCGCAGAGGGGTGTTCAGCGTGACCGACTCGGTCAGTTCGCTGCTGTAAGATGCCTCGGCGGTGCAGGTAGCCACCTTGCTCAGCTCGCTGCTGGGGCCGGACAGGGTGACGGTCTCCTTGGAGACCTCGGTGCTGTAAAGGATATAGCCGTCTGCAATGCGCAGATAGTTGGTGGTAGCGGTAACGGGCAGGGTCTTTTCCTCCACCACGTCAAACACCACATCCACCGTGTTGTCGCTGCCTTCCATGGTCACGGTCACGCCATTGAGCAGACCGTTTGCGCCGCGCACTAGCAGCCGCAGGGTCTTTTCGCCGCTGTCGCGCACGCTGGACCAGTCCGGGTAGACCACAAAGTCCGACGCGCTGAGCCCGCCGATGGTGTAGCCATCGCCGGAGAGCTTCAGGTTCACGGTCTTGTCCTCGGCGCTGACGATGCTCAGGCCCCGGGAGGTATAGGCGGCGGAATCGTAGGTGTAATCCACCGGCACATTATAGATGGTGTTGGTGGTGCCGGGTTGAACGATGATGGTGACCACCATCCATGCAACGATGGCACCCAGCACGGACAGTGCCAGCCGACGCGGCGGTCATCCAGAAGATTTTTCTTTTTGCGGACGGCAGGCTTTGCGCCATTCGTCTTGTTCGGCTGGTTGCTCATTGCTGCTCGTCCTCCCCCTTCTGGCTGATCCAGTTCCACAGCTTTTTCGCCTGCTCCACCCAGCTGTCGGCGGTGTTCTTTTCCACCGTAGACTCCTTGGGGATCATCTCGTCGATGAGGCGGGTATACAGGCTCTGGCGGTCAAAATGACGGATCAGCACACCATTTTTGGCCATGGAGATGATGCCGGTCTCCTCGCTGACCACAATGGCAATGGCGTCCGAATTCTCCGCAATACCAAGGCAGGCGCGGTGGCGGGTGCCCATATCCTTGCCCAGATCCAGGTTGTTGGACAGGGGCAGCACACAGCCCGCCGCCTTGATGCGGCCGTTTTCGATGATGGCGGCACCGTCATGCAGAGGGGTGCCCTCGTAGAAGATAGTGCCCAGCACCTCCAGATTGACCGCGCTGTTCACCGGGGTGCCGGTGCGCACGATCTCAGAGAGGTTGGTGTTGCGCTCCAGCACGATCAGGGCACCGGTCTTGGTCTCGGAAAAGCGCTCGGCGGCATCGCAGATGGCAATGATGGCGCTGCGCCAGGCCCCCTTGAAGCTGGGGTCATTGTAGCGGCCCTTGATGTTGAAGAGCTTGCCCGCCCACTGGTCGGTCTGGCCCATCCGCTCCAACGCACGGCGGATCTCCGGCTGGAACAGCACCACCAGCGTCAGCAGGCCCACTTGCAGCAGCGAGTTCAGCAGCCAGGTGACGGTGCGCATGTTCAGCACGTTGGCTACCAGATAGACGGCCAGCACCAGCAGCGCGCCCTTGGCCAGCTGCCCGGCGCGGGTGCGGTTGATGATGCCCAGCAGCTGGTAAATCAGGAAAGCAATGATGACGATATCCAGCAGATCGGCCAGTTTGAAGGTCTGGAAATTTGCGATGATCGCATTCAGTGTCATGCGTGTGTGCCCCCTTACACAGCTTCGATCAGGGCGACAGCGTGGGCAGCAATGCCCAGCCCCTCGCCGGTAAAGCCCAGATGCTCCTCCGTGGTGGCCTTTACGCTTACCGCCTCTACCGGCAGGCCGAAAGCCGCCGCCAGATTGGCACGCATGGCCGGGATATGGGGTGCAAGCTTGGGGCGCTGGCACAGCAGAGTGGCATCGATGTTCTCAATGCGCCAGCCATGCTCCTTGAGGATCTGCGCCACGCGGCAGGCCAGCTTCAGGCTGTCGGCACCGGCGTACTCCGGGTCATTGTCCGGGAAATGCTGGCCGATATCCCCCAGCGCCGCAGCGCCCAGCACAGCATCCATCACCGCATGGGTCAGCACGTCTGCATCCGAATGCCCCAGCAGGCCTTTTTTTCAAAGGGGATCTCCACCCCGCCAAGGATCAGCTTGCGCTGCTCTACCAAACGATGTACATCATAGCCGTGTCCAATACGCATTTCCGTTTCCTTCCTCTGTGCGGCAGATCCTCCCGGGTGGTGATCTTCAGATTGGCATAATCGCCCTGCGTCAGCTGCACCGGGCGGCCGGTCAGTTCAAACAGGCTGCAATCATCGGTAACAAGGCGGGCGCGAGTCTCGTCCAGTTCTTCCAGCGCCGCAAGGTACGCTGCACGGTCAAAGCACTGGGGGGTCTGCACCGCATACAGGGTACTGCGGTCCGGGGTGGCGCATACCGCGCAGTCCGGGGGCACGGTTTTGCCATCGCCCCGGGCAGCGGTCTTGATGGTATCCTTCACCGGCACCGCCGGGGCTGCTGCGCCGCACCGGGCGGCAGCTTCCAGCGCCGCCGTAATGACCGACGCACTCACAAAGGGGCGGGCGGCATCGTGCACTGCCACCAGCTCTCCGTGCGCTGCCAGCACGCCGTTCTTTGCGCTCTCGGCGCGGGTAGCCCCGCCCGCTACGATCTGCACAGGCTTTGGGCAGTCCGCCGCCTGCTGCGCCACAAACTCCCGGTTTTTGCCTGCCACCAGCACAAGCTCGGTGATCTGCGGGCACTGGGCAAAGGCGCGGATGCTGCGGTGCAGCACCGTTTCGCCTCCCAGATCAAAGCTGAGCTTATCAAAACCCATGCGGGTCGAGCTGCCCGCCGCCACCAATACTGCCGATACAGTTTTTTCCATCTCTTCCACCTACCCTGCCGCTGTGCCGCGCTGCACGCCCACAGCTGCTTATAATAAACCATGTTTTATTATAGCGTATCACAGCGCAAACTTCAACCGATTTTACACAGCAAAAGTGCATCCTTGCTGCATAAAGCCCTGCGGTCTGTCCTGAAAGGACAGTCACCCAGAGTGTGCGCTTTCGCCCCCTCAGGCGCTGACCCCTTCCGTCTGCTCACTACGTTCGCAGCCACCTTCCCCAAGGGGACGGCTTTTCGCGGTGACGGTACACCTCCATAAGGCTTTTGCTCCGGTCAACTATCTGCTGAACGCAAAAAAGGGCTGCTGCACAAAACGTGCAGCAGCCCCGCAGATGCTTTGAAATGTTTTTACTTCAGGATGGGCTCAATGGCGGCAGCCAGAGCATCCTTCTGTGCCTGTGCTTCAGCCAGATCCTTGCCCAGAGTGGTGAAGTAGGTCTTGATCTTCGGCTCGGTGCCGGAAGGACGCACCACAACGGTAGCGCCGTTTTCCAGTGCGTAGATCAGCACGTTTGCAGCGGGCAGGCCGGTCTCTTCCGGCTTCTTGTAGTCGGTCACCTTGACCACCTTATGGCCAGCCAGCTCCACAGGGGGCTGGTCGCGCAGCTTCTGCATGATAGAAGCCATCTTCTCCATGCCGGTCAGGCCGGGGAACTCGAAGCTGTCCACCTTGTTCAGGTAGCGGCCGTACTGTTCATAGATCTCTTCCAGACGCTGCTTGATGGAGGAACCGATGCTGCGGTAGTAAGCAGCCATCTCGCAGATCAGCATGGAGCCGATGACGGCGTCCTTATCGCGGACATAGGGGCCTGCCAGGTAGCCGTAGCTCTCCTCAAAGCCGAAGATGAAGCGGTCGACCTCACCGGCAGCCTCGAGGTTGGCGATCTGGTCGCCGATCCACTTGAAGCCGGTCAGCACATTGCGCATCTCCACGCCGTAATGCTTTGCCACAGCGTCTGCCAGCGGAGTGGAAACGATGGACTTGACCGCCACGGGGTTTGCGGGCATGGTGCCCTTCTCAATGCGTCCGGCGCAGATGTAATCCAGCAGCAGAACGCCCATTTCATTGCCGGAGACCAGCTCATAGCTGCCGTCCGGGCACTTCATGGCAATGCCCACGCGGTCTGCATCGGGGTCGGTGGCCAGCATCAGGTCGGCACCGGTCTTGGTGGCCAGCTCCAGACCCAGCTTCAGAGCCTCAAAGATCTCAGGGTTGGGGTAGGAGCAGGTGGTGAAGTAGCCGTTGGGGTACTCCTGCTCGGGCACGATGGTGATATCGGTGATGCCCATATCGTTCAGCACATGGGTCACGGGCACAAGGCCGGAACCGTTCAGGGGGCTGTACACCAGCTTCAGACCGGCAGTCCGGCACAGACCGGGGCGCACCTGACGGGCCTCAATGGCATCATACAGTGCCTTCTTGCAGTCATCGCCCACAAAGCGGATCAGGCCCTGCTCCACGCCCGCGGCAAAGGAGATGTACTTTGCGCCAGTCAGCACATCCGTCTTCTGGATCTCATCGTACACGATGGCGGCAGCATCATCGGTCATCTGGCAGCCATCCGGGCCGTAGGCCTTGTAGCCGTTGTACTTGGCCGGGTTGTGAGAAGCCGTGACCATGATACCGGCGTTGCACTCGTAGTAACGGGTGGCAAAGCTCAGGGCAGGCACAGGCATCAGGGCATCATAGATGCGCACCTTGATGCCGTTGGCGGCCAGAACGCCAGCGGCGGTCTTGGCAAAGACATCACTCTTTAGGCGGCTGTCGTAGCTGATGGCCACAGTCTGGGTACCGCCCTGGGTCAGCACCCAGTTTGCCAGACCCTGCGTTGCCTGACGGACAACGTAGATGTTCATGCGGTTGGTACCGGCACCCAGCACACCGCGCAGACCGGCGGTGCCAAACTTCAGGGCCACGGCAAAGCGGTCCTTGATCTCCTCGTCATTGCCCTCGATCTTGCTCAGCTCCGGTTTCAGATCCGCGTCCTCCAGATCCGCTGCCAGCCAGCGCTTATATTCATCCAGATACATCTTGTACACCTTACCTTTGTTTAAAATCTTTTTCCCCGGATTGAAATGGTTTGTATAAACCTACTTATACTATAAACTCTTGCTCCGCTTATGTCAATTGCGTAAAATGGCCGAAGTTTGTGCCCTTAAAACCGACAAATGCCACAAAAAACCGGTTCTTCTGCTATATTTATTGCGTTTTTCGAAGTATCCAGCAGCTGGTAGGGCTGGTGTACATCCTCCAGCACCTCCAGCCACTGCTCCGGCCCCACGCCGTTTTCACACAGGTAGCGCAGCAGCCGCATCACCCGGCCAAAGCTGTCCGCCGGGGCAAGCACCGTGCTGCTGCGCACCTTGCCGCCCTGCTCCCGGCGCAGCTGTGCCAGCACCCCCTGCGGGGTGGATGCGGCGCAGTACACCAGCGTACAGGCGTGTTGCAAGCCCTCCAGTTCTGAATAGGTACGGATATAGCGGCAACATTCCCCATTTGTCATGTTCTCTCGTTCTCCTTTCTGCTGCATTGACAACTTTCCTGTGCTTTACTATAATGATTTTAAACAGAAAAAACTGTCGAAGTATGGAAAATATATCCATTATTTTCCACTTTTAGCATTTTTGACAAACCATGCGCCATGCAGGGAGGGACACCATGTATTCTGTGACCAACAGCTTTGGCCTGAACGGGCTGCGCGGCTTTGCCGTTGCGGTGGAAGCCGATGTTTCCGGCGGGCTGCCCGCGTTTTCCATCGTCGGCCTGCCGGACTCTGCCGTGCGGGAAAGCGCCGACCGGGTGCGCGCCCGCCATCAAAAACCTTGGCTTCCGCTTCCCGGACCGGCGCATCACCATCAACCTTGCCCCCGCCGATGTGCGCAAGACCGGCCCGGTGTACGACCTGCCGCTGCTTCTGGCGCTGCTGACCGCCAGCGGACAGTTAGAAGAAGTACCTGCCGATGCTGCCTTTCTGGGCGAGCTTGCACTGGACGGCAGTCTGCGCCCGGTGTCCGGCGTGCTGCCCATGGCGCTTGCCGCTGCCGAGCACGGCATCCGGGCGCTGTACGTCCCGACAGAGAACGCCGCCGAGGCAGCCGAGGCCTGTGCCGACACCATGACCGTCTATCCAGCCCACACCGCCCGGGAGGTGGTGGAGGCACTGAAGGGCATCCGCCCCCTCTCCCCTGCCGCTGCCATCCCCTTTGACCCGGAGGACGCATGGCAGCAGGTGCCGGATTTTGCGGACGTGATGGGGCAGTCGCTGGCGCGGCGCGCCATGGTCATAGCGGCCGCAGGCGGGCACAACGTGCTTTTGACCGGCGCACCCGGCACCGGCAAATCCATGCTGGCAAAGCGCCTGCCGGGCATCCTGCCACCTCTGACCCGGGAGGAAGCGGTGGAGACGACCAAGATCTACTCCATTGCCGGGCAGCTGCCGCAGGGACGCGGGCTGATCTCTGCCCGCCCCTTCCGCAGCCCGCACCACTCGGCCAGCGCTGCCGCCCTGGCCGGCGGCGGAGCGCAGTTCCGGCCCGGCGAGTGCAGCCTTGCCAACTGCGGCGTGCTGTTTTTGGACGAGCTGCCGGAGTTTTCCCGCGAGAGCTTAGAGGTGCTGCGCCAGCCGCTGGAGGACGGCCAGATCACCGTGAGCCGCGCCGCCGGAAGCGCCACCTACCCCAGCCGGTTCCAGCTGGTGGCCGCCATGAACCCCTGCAAGTGCGGTTATTACGGCCACCCCACCCGCCCCTGCACCTGTTCGCCCAGTGCGGTGCGGCAGTACCGCAGCCGGGTGTCCGGCCCGCTTTTGGACCGCATCGACCTGTGCGTGGAGATGGACCCCATCGCCTTTGACGAGCTGCACACCGCCGCGCCCTCCGAGAGCAGCGCAGAGCTGCGCAAGCAGGTGCTGGCCGCCCGCGCCATTCAGGCCAAGCGCTACGCTGCGCCGGGCTTTAAGGGAGTGCACTGCAACGCCCAGCTGAACGCCGGACAGGTGCGGCGCATCTGCCGCATGACCCCCGGTGCCGAGCAGCTGCTGCGCAGTTCCTACGATGCACTGGGACTTTCCGCTCGGGCGCATGACCGCATTTTGCGGGTAGCCCGCACTGTGGCCGACCTTGCGGGCAAGACCCTGCTGGACGAGGATTCTCTGCTGGAGGCGCTGCAATACCGGGCGCAGGAGAAATTGGACGGATAAGGCAGTCTGCACTCTAAAAATACAACAGAAAGAGGACGGAACACATGAAGCGCGCATACACAAACGGTATTCTTCTGGACGGTACCGAGCAGATGGAACCGGTACGGGGCAAGGTGCTGCTGACCGAAAACGATAAGATCACCGCCATTGCAGATGCGAGTGTAAGCCTTGACGGCTACGAGGTCATCGACCTGCACGGTGGGTATCTGTGCCCGGGGCTCATCAACCTGCACGTCCATCTGGCAGGCAACGGCAAACCCAGCGCAAAGCCCCGGGACAATGCAGCGCTGGTACGCAAGATCCTGAGCAACAGGCTAACCCGCGCCATCGCATACCGGCTGGTGTGCAGTTATGCCAAGCTGGAACTGCTGGGCGGCGTGACCACCGTGCGCACCGTGGGCGGCATTGCGGACTTTGACACCCGCTGCCGGGACGACAGCGCCGCCGGAAAGGTGCTGGCACCCCGCATCCTTGCCGCCAACGAAGGCATCTCGGTGCCGGGCGGGCACATGGCAGGCTCGGTGGCAGTTGCGGCCCACAACAATGCCGAAGCGCTGGCTCAGCTGAAAAAGGCCAGCGCACAGAAGGTAGACCTTGTCAAGCTGATGATCACCGGCGGCGTGCTGGACGCCACCGAAAAGGGCACCCCCGGCGAGATGAAGATGCCGCCGGAGATGATCAAAGCCGTCTGCGATGAAGCCCACAAGCTGGGCTACACCGTTGCCGCCCATACCGAATCCCCCGCGGGCGTGAAGGCTGCGCTGGAAAACGGTGTAGATTCCATTGAGCACGGCGCAAAAATGGACGAGGAGACGGTTCGTCTGTACAAGGAGCGGGGCGCATTTCTGTGCACGACCATCTCCCCGGCACTGCCCTATGCGCTGTTTGACACCGCCGTTTCGGGCGCATCAGAAAAAGACCAGTACAACGGAAAGATCGTCTTTGACGGCGTGATCGAAAGTGCAAAAACCGCGCTGGCAAACGGCATCCCGGTGGGCTTGGGCAACGATGTGGGCTGCCCCTACATCACCCAGTATGATTTCTGGCGGGAGCTGTGCTACTTCCACAAATACTGCGGTGTGAGCAACCAGTTTGCCCTCTACACGGCCACCCTGCGCAACGCGCAGCTGGCGGGCATCGGCGATGTGACCGGCTCTATCGCGCCCGGCAAAAGCGCAGACTTTATCGTAACGCGCGAAAACCCGCTGGAGGATCTGCGGGCTTTGCAACATCTGGAACTAGTGGTCTGCCGCGGCCGTGCCGTGAAAAAGCCCTCCCCTAAGCGCAAAAAGAAGTGGACGCCCTGCTGGATCCGTATCTCGTGTAAGCAACCTGTCCAACATATAAAAACGCGAGTGGCCAAAACGGTCGCTCGCGTTTTTGTTTGCTATCGGTGGTTGCATTTTCTCTTTTCCGGTGCCGCCCGGTGTGGTATACTGGAAACGTAGAGGCAAAAATGGAAAGGAGCAAAGTACAAATGAACATTCGTAAAGCCGAAGAAAAAGACATTCCCAGACTGCTTGCACTGCTGGGACAGGTGCTGCAGATCCACGCAGAGATACGCCCGGATATTTTTATTCCCGGCACCACAAAATACACTGTCTGCGAGTTAGCAGAGCTTTTGAAGCAGGAGGACAAGCCCATCTACGTTGCCGTGAACGAGGAGGATGTGTGCATGGGCTATGCCTTCTGTCAGCTCAGGGAACAGCCCTTTTCCACCAACATGGTGTCCTTTAAATCATTGTTTATTGATGACCTGTGCGTTGACAAGCAGGCACGAGGGCAGCACATTGGGGAAAGTCTGTTTGAATATGTGAAGCAGCAGGCAAAAGCGCTGGGTTGCTACGAGGTGACCCTGAACGTCTGGGCGGGGAACACTTCGGCAGAGCACTTTTATGAAAAGATGGGCATGAAAACCAAGGAACGGCAGATGGAGTATATTCTGTAACTCGGCTTCTTGGTTTCAGGACAAATAATGCATTCTATATCCCCCGGCGGGCAGCTACAAAACGGCTGCCCGCTTTTTTATCGCAACATAAAATCGCCGCATTGTGGTCAAAGCCAAAGGAATCTTTCTCATTTTTCAGCAGATTCTTCCAGATTCTTTCGGTACTGTGCCGGACTGACACCATACTCCTTCTTGAATACCCGGCTAAAATAGAGTGGGTTATCATACCCTACGATCTCTGCAATTTCTCCAATATTGTATTCGGTGTTCTCCAATAAGCTTTGTGCATTTACCATCCGAAGGGACAGGATGTATTGTGCAGGGCTTATTTTCATGTACTGCTTAAAATTACGGATAAACCAGTTCGTACTGATATGCAGCGATTCTGCGTAATCGTCCACACTGACCTTTGTATTATAATTCTCGTTAAAGTAGGCAACGGCGGCTTCGATTTCTTCGGGGATGCTTGTAGTTGTTTTCTCGCTTTCCTGCTGTTGCCTGCTTACTAAAAAGCAGAATGATGTTGAAGAGAGAAGCAATATAGTCTTCATAGCCATATTCACATTGTTGCAGTTCCCGGATGATCTTTCGGAACAGCATTTTGTAATCCGGCAGTGTGCCGCTGTAAAAAACGTGCTTGTCCAAGGGTATTCCGTGATAGTTCAGGATGTTTTTGACATCATATCCTGTAAAATGAATCCAGAACACCTCTGGATGATCTTCTACATAGTAGACATACTTCTGGATTTCTGTCGGCTGATAAAGCACCATGTGTCCAGAAGTCACCACTTCCTCAACACCATCGAACCAGAAGTGTGCTTTACCAGATGCCACATAGAGGATTTGATAGTCTCTGCGACCCTTTGCCCAAAAAGTAGGTAGCTTAGGGCGTTTTTTCAAGCGATAAGTGCCGCAACTGCCTACGACCAGCGGCTTTGAGTAGTCTTTGAAATCCAAACGGGAGTTGTTCAAATATCCTGAGTTGAAATACATCCCTGCGTCCTCCTCATCTTCAGAGATTTTACAGTGATTTGAGAAATGTTCTATCAAAAAAATACAAACTCTTTGATTTTGTGCATATTTTGTTCCATCTTGTCTATATCTTTTCGTTCCATTAGATTCTATAATATTTTCAGACGAAACGCAAGAGATTTGGGTAACTTGCGTAATGAGAATTCCAGTCTGAAGTGCGCAGCAGATTGGTCGCGCCCACACAAAACAAGCAAGATGGGAGAAAGCACAATGACTGAGAAACGTTATCTAAAGTGGTATAATAAAGTCGGCTATGGTTCAGGCGATATTGCAGGCAACGTGGTGTATGCATTCCTGTCCTCTTTCGTCATGATCTATCTGACCAACACCGTTGGCCTGAACCCCGGTATTGTCGGCACTCTGATTGCAGTTTCCAAACTGCTGGACGGTGTGACGGACATTTTCTTTGGTTCTTTGATTGACAAAACGCATTCTAAGATGGGCAAAGCCCGTCCTTGGATGCTGTACGGCTACATTGGCTGTGCCATTACGCTGGTGGCAATTTTCGCCATCCCGACCAATCTGGGACAGTTTGCACAGTACGCATGGTTCCTGATCGCATATACACTGCTGAACGCTGTATTCTACACTGCCAACAACATTGCTTACTCTGCACTGACTGCTCTCGTCACGAAGAACAGTGCCGAACAGGTCGAGATGGGTTCTTGGCGTTTCATGTTCGCCTTTGCCACCAGCCTGCTCATCCAGTCCATCACGCTGGGTGCTGTTACGGCATTGGGCGGTGGTGCTGCCGGTTGGCGCACTGTTGCAATCATCTACGCCATCATCGGTCTGCTTGTCAACACCCTCTCCGTTTTCTCCGTGAAGGAACTGCCGGAAGGCGAATTGGTGGATACCACCGACAAAAAGGAAATCGAGCAGGACGAAAAGTACAATCTGGTTCAGGCTGCAAAGCTGCTTGCTGGTAACAAATATTATATGATGATTTGCGTCACCTACATTTTGCAGCAGATCTACGGTGCCATGATCAGCATGGGCACCTACTATGCAACCTACATCCTTGGCAACCAGAATCTGTTCGGTGTATTCTCTTGGGCAATCAACATTCCTCTGATCATCGCACTGGTGTTCACCCCGACCTTGGTTGCAAAGTGGAATGGAATGTATCAGCTGAATGTAATGAGCTATACTCTGGCAACGATTTCTCGTGCACTGGTTGCTGTAGCTGGTTACATGGGCAGCGGCAATGTGACCTTGATGCTGCTCTTTACTGCAATCGCAGCTCTTGGTCAGGGTCCTTGGCAGGGCGATATGAACGCTGCGATTGCTGCTTGCTCTGAATATACCTGGCTGACGAAGCATAAGCGCGTGGATGGCACGATGTACTCCTGCACTTCTCTCGGTGTGAAGCTGGGCGGCGGTCTGGGTACTGCCATCACCGGCTGGCTGCTGGCAGCAAGCCATTTCGACAGTGCGCTGGCTGTCCAGCCCGAATCCTGCATCTCGATGCTGAAGATCATGTATCTGGTGATTCCGTTTGCTCTGGATGCCATCATCACCTTCATTCTCTCTCGTATGAAGGTCGAAGAAGCAAATGAAAAACTGCGTGCAGCAGTCTGATAACAAGCCATTATCATTTCTCCTTCATCTGCTGTTCCCCGGAGGCTGGAGAAACATTATAAAATAATATAAAAGGTAAATGAGGAAATACTATGGCTGCATTTGATTTTGCAAAAGTAAAAGACCCCACCTTTTTCAAGGAAAACGTGCTGAATGCTCATGCAAGTTTCCATACTTACGCTTCCCGCGAAGAATATCTGGCAGGAGAATCTTCGCTTGCGCTGAAGCTGGACGGTATCTGGAAATTCGCCTACGCAAAGAACTACACCAGTGCCATCCCCGGCTTTGAAAAGACAGATTACGATTGCAGCGGCTGGGATGACATTCATGTTCCGGCACACATCCAGATGGAGGGCTACGACATTCCCCAGTATGCGAATGTTCAGTATCCGTGGGATGGCCGTGAAGAAGTACAGCCGGGTGAGATCCCGCAGCGGTTCAATCCGGTGGCAAGCTATGTAAAATACTTCGAGCTGCCGGAATCCATGCAGGGCAAGCCCGTCCACATTGAGTTCGAGGGTGTGGAAAGCGGCATGGCTCTTTGGCTGAACGGGTCTTATGTGGGCTACACCGAGGACAGCTTCTCCGCACACGCATTCGATCTGACTCCCTATCTCCAGCCGGGCGTGAATAAACTTGCTGTGCAGGTGTTCAAGTGGACTTCCTCCAGCTGGTGCGAAGATCAGGACTTCTTCCGCTTCTCCGGCATCTTCCGCAGCGTGTGGCTGTACGCCATCCCCACCGTGCATCTGGAAGATGTATCCGTCAAAACGCTGTTTGCCGGGGATGATTTTACTCATTCCACGCTGGAAGTTGCATTGCAGGTGGAGGGTAAGGGCGCAGCCCGTCTGACCCTGCGCCGCAGTGAACTGGAAGTGTTCTCCGAAAAAATCGCACTGAACGGCGGCTCTGCGCTGTTCAGTCATGCGGTGGAGAACCCCCACCTGTGGAGTGCAGAGGACCCGGCTCTGTATGAACTGGAAATCGAGCTGCTGGACGATGCAGGCCATCTGGTAGAGGTGACCGGGCAGAAAGTCGGTTTCCGCAAGTTCGAGCTGAAGAACAATCGGATGCTGCTCAACGGCAAGCGCATCGTGTTCAAGGGTGCCAACCGTCATGAGTTCAGCTCCATTACGGGTCGTGCTGTGGGCGTACACACCCATGAGGAACTGCTTCGGGACATCATCACCATGAAGCAGAACAACATCAATGCCATCCGTACCAGCCATTACCAGAATCAGGATGCACTGTACGACCTGTGCGACGAGTATGGTCTGTATCTGATCGCAGAGAACAATCTGGAATCCCATGGCACATGGGATATTCATCAGGCGGGCATTCGCGGCATCGAGGGCGTTTTGCCAAATGATAAGCCGGAGTGGAAAGCGGTCTTGTTTGACCGCATGAATTCCACTTACCAGCGTAACAAAAACCATCCTGCTGTTCTGATCTGGTCTCTGGGCAACGAATCGTTTGGTGGTGAGACCCTGCTCCAGATGGCAGAGATGGTCCGCCGCTTTGATGACACCCGTCTGTTGCATTACGAAGGTGTGGTCAATGATCCCCGCTTCCTCGAAACCACCGATATCGAGAGCCATATGTACAGCACTGTGAAGGACATTAAAGAGTATCTGGCACAGAGCGATAAGCGGCCTTATATCGAGTGCGAATATTCTCATGCTATGGGCAACTCCAACGGTGCTTTGCACAAGTACACGGAACTTGCCGACCAGAAGGACTGCGGCTATCAGGGCGGCTTCATCTGGGATTACATCGACCAGTCCATCTGGAAAAAAGACCGCTACGGCAAGTGGTTCCAAGCCTACGGCGGCGACTTCGGTGAGCGTCCTACCGACTATAATTTCAGCGGAAACGGCATTGCCTACGGTGGTGATCGTGCTCCCTCTCCCAAGATGCAGGAGGTCAAGTTCTGCTATCAGAACATCGCCATTTCCATCGACAATTCCGGCTTCGAAGTCTGGAATAAGAACCTGTTCACCTCTACGGATGCTTTCGACTGCGTTGCTCTGCTGCATCGCGATGGAAAGCTGTATCAGCAGCAGGAACTGACCCATATTGATGTTGCTCCCGAAGAGCGTTCCAGCTTCCCGCTGCCGTTTATGGTTCCAGCGCTCCCCGGTGAATATGCAGTGACCATCAGCTTCCGTTTGAAGGAGGACACCAGCTGGGCAAAGAAAGGTCATGAAGTCGCCTTTGGACAGGGTGTGATCGCTGTGGTTCGTTCCATTCCCAGCAAGAAGGTCACGCCGTTTACCGTTACGCACGGTACTCACAACATCGGTGTCCGTGGTGAGAATTTCGATGTTTTGTTCTCCGATCTGAACGGCGGTCTGACTTCCTACCGCTATGCCGGCAAGGAGATGATTCAGGAGATTCCCCGGCCCAACTTCTGGCGCGCTCCCACCGACAACGACTGCGGCAACAACATGGGCGGCGTTCGCGGTCAGTGGAAGCTGGCAAGCCTGTACGCTACCGCCAAGGGCATCGGCAAGGAGATTCCGTCTGTTCATGGCGGCACCATCCTCCAGAACCCCACCTGCGAGGTGGAAGCCGACAGCGTTGTCGTGACCTATCTCTACAACCTGCAGACCAGCCCCGCAGCAGAGTGCAGCCTGCAGTACCGTGTGTTCGGTGATGGCCGCATCCAGACCACCCTGCACTATGACCCGGTGGAAGGACTTGCAGCCATGCCGGAGTTCGGTGTGCTGTTCAAGATCGACGCTGACTACGACACGGTGGAGTGGTACGGAAACGGCCCTGCGGAGACCTACTGGGATCGTCAGCGTGGTGCAAAGCTGGGCATTTACCAGAACAAGGTCGCAGACAACATGGCGCAGTACCTTGTGCCGCAGGAGTGCGGTGCAAAGACCGCTGTGCGCTGGGCAAAGGTAGTGGACCGCAAGGGTCGCGGGCTGCTGTTTACCGCAGATGCCGCAAAGCCCATGTTCTTCTCTGCGCTGCCCTACACTCCCCATGAAATGGAGAGCGCCAAGCATCCCTACGAGCTGCCCCCGGTCCATTACACGGTCATCCGTGCTATGGGCGAGCAGATGGGCGTTGGCGGCGATGACAGCTGGGGTGCCAATGTCCACCCGGAGTATATTCCTGATGTGACCAAGCCTGTGGAGTTCACCTTTACGTTCCGTGGCATCTGACCCTCGTTATTAAGACACCTTCGCGTTGAGATAAGGACATCCCTGCATGAGATTTCTATCAAAAGCGAGGGTGTCTTTTTTGGTATCACAAAATCTCAATTCCTGACACCACTATTTATAAGTAGGGCTTCACTCTATATAAGTAGCGTTGCTATGTCAAAATAACTGTATTCCGCTTTTGTTTGGAGCATTTCTTTGAATGGTTCTCCAAACTTTCTTTAACGTATTGAAGTATACAAATTTTATCATATTCCACCGGTGGATACTTAAATTTTTTCAGTAAGTGTTTCACCATCTTACGCATACTCGCACGGGCAGTTTCTTTTTTCTGCAGGTCTATTACGCTCGCATTACTGAATTTCTGCGTTTCCAGCCATCTCCATTGCAGCGTTCGATTGACACAGGTTGAGTTATCGGCAGATACAGCAAACACAACGGGCGGCTCCGGTAACAGAGCAGCCCGTTGTGTTCGTTTATGAAAAGGAGAACTTAGATCTCATACCACTTGATCTCGTTGGCGTCCAGATGCAGCGCAAAGCTGCTGCCGCCGGTGGTGTAAACGGTGGTATCCTGCGGCTCGTACGTGTTGTTCACCACACAATACTTGCCGTTCTTGACGTAGGCGTGAACTTCTACATTATAATTGGAGCTGAACCATGTATGCAGTTCCTCCTCGCTGTGGGCACTCCACAGGATAGCGCGATAAAGGGTGCGGCTGTTGGCAAAACTGTAAGGCACACCGCTGATGTACACGGCACGCCCCTTGCCGAAGTCGTGTGCCGCCATCTGCACTTCTTTGTTTCGCTGCACCAGCACTTCGGTGCCCTCGAGGGCGTAGATGTTCTTTTTGCCCTCGCCAAAGTCGATAGGCCGGTCGGCATCCTGCAAGATAAAGTGGTCGGGGTGCTCCTCCCAGTTGTACTTGTCGTAGTTGAGGGTGAAGCCGTTTTCTTCCTCCACGCCCAGCACGCTGGCAAGCTGGAGAATGTGGCCCTGATACGGGTGACCGGAAGGCTCACCCACGCCGATAAAGCCGCCGCCGTTCCAGACGAACTTGCGGATAGCGGAGGAGATCTCCGGATCTTCCCACCAGATGCCGCCGGTGTGTGCGGTGTCGGCATCGCCGACATTGATAATAACATCCAACGAATCCAGCAGATGCGGGTCGTTCTTGATATCCTCAAAGCTGATAAACTTCACATCAAAGGGCGCACCGGACAGCATCTCAATGACACCGGCATAGCTATAGTTCTGCTTGTAATAGAGGGCGTGATGCACCATGTGACAACCCCAAGCCCGCATTTTGCCCCAACAGTTCAGCACGGCCACTCGCTTGACACAGTAGGGTGTGGTGCCCTTGATGTTCTCGTACAGTTCGCGGAACTCGTTGCAGACGCTCTCCACATAGTCCACGAACTCCGGGAACTGCAAGGCCAGTTTCAGATAGCCGCCATAGCCTATGCGGTCGATGGGCTTGCGCAGGATAGCGCGCCGGGCTGTAACCCAGTTCTCCTTGGCTTCCCGCACCGGGTCGCCGCCCTCGTGGAAGGTGTCGGGGAAGAAGTACGGCAGGAAGCGGCCCTCGGTGTATTTTACGCCCTTGATGTCAGAGATTAACCGCAGGGTGGAGCCGTTGCCCACGCTGCCCACTACGGCATCCAGTCCGATGGTCTTGAACTCCGGCATGAAAGGTTCGGTGCCGATCCAGTGATCGCCGAGGAACATCATGGCTTCGCACCCGCACGCATGGGTGATGTCCACCATCTCCTTGGCAAGCTTTGCCACCTCGCGGCGCTGGAAGGCCTGAAAATCCCGAAATTCCTTGCTGGGCACCCGGTACTGGTTGTTATAGTAGCCCTGATCGATGATGTACTCCGGGCGGAACTTGTAGCCCACTTCCTGCTCAAACTGGTTGAGGATATAAGGGCTGACCGAAGCAGAGTATCCATACCAGTCCACGAACTTCTCCCGCTTCAGCTCGTCGAAGATCAGGGTGAACTGGTGGAAGAAGGTGGTGTAGCGGATGACGTTAACATAGGGGTGCTCTGCAATGAACTTGCGCAGGCGCTCCATGGAATACTTGTGGGTCTTGGGCTGACGCACGTCAAAGGTGATCTGGTGCTCAAAATTCGTCCAGCCGTTGGTGGTAGCGTTGTACATATGCACCGGGTCCCAGATGAGGTAAGCCAGAAAACTGACGGTATACTCATGGAACGGTACGGCCTGTACGGTCACACTGCCGTCGGCGTAGCTCCACTGCTCCGGCGGCACGGGCTGACCGATGGTTCGATCCATGACCTCCCACCAGCGGGTGATGTCGTCGTTGGTATTCACCTGCATCAGCTCCGGGCTGATGCCCTTCATCAGCGGGATGGTCACGGTGTCGCCGGGGGCGGTGTAAAAGCCGGTCATGATGTAGCACTGCTGTACCTCATCCGGGTTTGCCTTTGCCCATGCGTTGTCCTTGCGGGTGGTATAGTAGGTGGAGTAGATCTTGGCGTCTGCATCCTTGAGCTGCTGCGGAAAGTCGGTGCCGTCGCAGTCGCGGATGGCATCAGCACCCCACTTTTTTAAGATCTCCAGCGTTTCGGGCACAACGTCCAAGTCTGTGGGAATGGTCACGCGCCCGGTCTTTCTCAATTCGTCCATGGGAAACTCTCCTTTTGCCTCTCTTTAAATCGTAGGGGGTCAATCGTAGGCGGCGTTATACAGCGCCAGCACAGCCAGCAGCAGCGCTACGCCCACCAGCATGATGCCAAGCCCTGCCAGCTGCCCGGTCATTTTCCAGCCGGACACCACCAGCACCAGTGCCAGCACGAACAGCACCAGCATCAGGATCATGCGCAGGGCGGGATGGTTTTTCCAGTATGCTTTCATCGTCTGTCACCTTAACCTTTCAGGCCGCCCACGGTCATGCCCTGCGTCAGCTGCCGCTGCACGCAGATGTACAAAATCAGGGTGGGCAGCATCACCAGCACAAGACCTGCGTACATGGTACCGTACTGGGCGGCGCTCTGCTGCGCCTGCATCAGGTTCAAAAGACCTACCGGCAGGGTGCGGGGCGCCTTGGTGGAGCTCATCAGGGTCATGGAGATGATATACTCGTTCCAGAAGGACAGGAAGTTGAACAGGATAATGGTGATGATGGAGGGCTTTGCCATGGGGAAGATGATGCGGGTCATGGTGGAAAAATAGCTTGCACCGTCGATGTAGGCCGCCTCCTCAAAGTCGTGCGGCAGAGTGGCGAAATAGCCCGACAGCAGGTAGATGGTAAAGGGCAGCGCGGTGGCGGCGTATACCACCGCCAGCACCACCAGATTGTTCAGCAGAAAGCCGCTGCCGAAATGGTCTTTCAGCCACACATCGCTGTCCCGCAGCATCAGGAAGATGGGCACCACGATGTAGTTCACGTTGATGAACAGGCCCGCCATAAACAGGGTGTTCAGCACCTTGCGCCCCTTGAAGTGGAAGCGGGACAGGCAGTAGGCGGCGGGAAGGGCAACGACCAGCAGCAGCGCCAGCGCCAGCGCGGTGACGATGACCGAGTTGAGCATATATTCGCCCATTTTCGCGCCGTTCCATGCGTTGACAAAGTTCTGCCAGTAGAACCCGGCAGGCAGTGCCCACGGGTTGCCGTAGAACTCTGCATTCTGCTTGATGGAGGCCATGAACACCCATGCCACCGGCACGATGATGGTAACGGCCAGCAGAACCAGCACAAAATAGATGAAAAACTTGTACAGACCTTCCGCAGAGCGGGAAGATTTTTCGGTGGTATTCTGCATCTTCTTCCCTCCTTAAAATTCCAGCGGGTCACGGCTGGTGGCCTTGTTGACACAGGCGGACAGCGCAAACGAGAACAGGAAAATGACGACGCCGATGGCCATACTATAGCCATACAGGCCAGCGTCCTTCTGACTGTACATATAACTCAGCGCCACATCCGATGCGCCGTTGGGCCCGCCGCTGGTCATGGCCTTGACAAACAGGAACGCCATGTTGATGGTGGAGATAATGAAGAAGGTCAGGGTGGTGCGGATGTTCGTCCAGATGAGGGGGATGGTGATCTGGAAGAACTGGGTCAGCCGCCCGGCACCGTCCAGATTGGCGCTCTCGTACAGGCTGATGGGCACGGCAGACATGGAGGCCATGTACATGACCATATAGTAGCCGATGGCCTGCCACACCATGGCAATGATGATGGAGGGGATGACCAGTTTTTCACCTTTCCAGAGGATGGGGTCGGTCATATCCCGGAACAGACCAATGATGCTGTTCAGCATACCATTTTCCGGCTTGTAGATGGCCGAGAAAATACCGGAGATGACGACCACGGAAAGAATGTTGGGGATGTAGAAGATGATGCGGAAAAAGTTCTGGCCTTTGATCTTCTCCCGGGTGAGGATGGCGGCAAATACCAGTGCAAAGGCGAAGGTGATCAGGGTGACCGTTACCACCAGCAGGATCATATTCTGCATGGAACGGATGAACTGGGCGTCCCGCAGCAGATGCTGGAAGTTTTTAAGCCCCACAAAGGTCTCGTTGGGAGAATAGGCACCCCGCTCATACAAGCTCATGCGGAACACATTGAGGGTGGGCAGGATCATAAAGATGAAAAACAGGATGGTGGCCGGTGCCACGCAGAGAAACACAAACCGTTTGCGGCTCTTGTCAGATTTCATAGACAAACCGCTCCTTTCTATTGGGATCCCGAAACCACAAAAAGCGGAGGCGGTCAAAACCGCCCCCGCTGGGCAGGGCTCAATTACTCAATGATGTTAGCGCGCATCTGGTCGCTGGCGGACTTGATGCCATCGATCCACTGCTGCTCGGTCATGCTGCCGGACACCAGAGAGTTGACAGGGTCGAAGAACACGGTGCGGACTTCCACGCCGGGGATGGCGCTGAAGGCTGCAAAGTTGCCCATAGCTGCCTTTGCGCCGTTATCATAGATGGAGTAGAACATCTTGTTGTCGCCGTCCAGATCATCGGCAATGCCCAGCACAGGCTGGATCGCACCGCTCTCGGCGAACAGCTTGCAGGCTTCGTCACTATACAGGTACGCCACGAACTGCTTGGCTGCATCCAGATGCTCAGCACCCGCCGGGATCCATGCCTGCTCGAACCAGGTGTAGCTGTAACGGTCGCCGCCAGCGGTCACGGCGGGCAGGGCGGTCATGCCCCACTCAAAGCCGTCGGCGCGGGGCGCTTCGGCCATCTCGCCCACGATCCAGGTGCCGTTGGGCATAAACAGGGCCTTGTTGTCCAGCACCAGCTGCTGGTTCTGGGTAAAGTCCTGATCGTTGGCCTGTGCGGGGGTGATGGGGTTGGTGTAGGAAGCCAGCTTTGTCACGATATCAAAGCAGGTCTTTGCCTCGGGGGTGTCCCAGATGCCTTCCTTCGTAGTGGGTAGCCTTGTTGAAGAACTCCGGGCCGCCGGCAGCGTACATCAGCGCATAGAAGAACGCGTCGAAGTAGCCGGTGGTGGGATAGGTGAACAGGTAGGTGCCCTCAGCGGCAGCCTTGTCGCCCAGTGCCCACATCTCGTCCCAGGTCTTGGGCACGTCCCAGCCCTTTTCCTTCAGGAAACCGGCGTTGTAGAACAGGCCGCAGGGCCCGTAGAACATGGGAGCCAGATAGGTTTTGCCGTCGGAGTAGGGCTTGGTCAGGGAGGTGTCGGTAAAGCCGCCGGCGATCTTCTCGCTCACCTTCTTGCTCTCGCCGGGCACGGTCATGCTCAGCACATCGGTGATGTCGGCGATCAGGTTGCCCTTGATGAACTGCTCGGTCAAGGCAGCTTCACGGCCGGTGGCCAGATGGACCACGTCGGGGTAGTCGCCGCCCTGCATGGAGGGGCCGATGACGTCCTCCAGCTTCTTGTCAGTGGTCAGGTCTACCTTGATGCCGGTCTGGGCGGTAAAGGCCTCGGCGACCTTCTTCCACATATCAGCGCCGTAGCCGGTCTCGATAGCGGCTACCTTGATGGTAACGTCTGCAGCCGCCGCTGCGGAAGAAGCGGCGGTGGAGGATGCCACGCTGGATGCGGTGGAGCTGGAAGAGCCGCCGCAGGCAGCCAGACCCAGTGCAGCGGCGCCAACGCCGGCCGCCTTCAGGAAATTACGACGAGAAATACGATTCATACTGTGTTGCCTCCATCATTTTGTTCCGTTCAAACACAGCCGGGCAAACAGGCTTTGCCCGAAGGGCTGTGTGTTTTTCTGCCTCCAATATAAATTCTTTCGCTTCCTTGCTCAAGAGGTTTGTTGTTTCATTTTTTATAGATATTGCTTTCTGAAAAATTCTTTCAGCAAAAGTGCTAAATATCTTTTAAAAGTTTCAGCATAATCCCCAACCTGTAACTATTTTGACATATTCCGAAGAGACCTGAGAAACAAAAATATATAAAAATTAGCCTAAAATCAGGGCTTGCATTTTTTCTTCATTGCCTCTATAATAAGAAAAAACATACGAAGCAACGCATCGTTTTTAGGCTTGTATTTTTAGTATCTTGTTTTTATTTTTTATGTTTTTTGTTCTTCGCCTCAAAAGGAGCCATTTATGAGTACCGAGCGATTTGATATCCGTCATGCTCCCGCTCCACGGGAATCCTTCCGGCTGCTGTACATCAGCAAAAGCAAATTTGGCGGCGATTGGAACAGTACCACCCACACCCACTCCTGCACGGAGCTGTTCTACTGCCTCAGCGGCGAGGGACAGTTCTACCTTGCCGGGCAGCTGTTCCCGGTAAAGCCGGACGATATGGTCATTGTGAACCCGCAGGTGGAGCATACCGAGCTTAGCCTGAACGCCTCGCCCTTGGAGTATATCGTGCTGGGCGTTGCCAGCATGGAGTTTTTGTTCAGCAAGGCGGATACGAACTACGCCATCTTCAATTGCCGGGAGAACCGGGAGCGGATGGTCACGTTGCTGCACATGCTGCTGGCCGAGGCCGACCGCAGCTTAGACGGCTGCGAGACCGTTTGTCAGGACCTGCTGGAGGTACTGCTGATCTGGCTAGTGCGCTGCACCACCATTTCGCTGCAGCTGGAGGAGGCTGCCCCGACCGAGAACCGGGAGTGCGCCGAGATCAAGCGGTATCTGGACACCAACTACCGCGAGGATATCTCGCTGGACCTGCTGGCAGAGCTTGCCCACCTGAACAAATACTATCTGGCCCACACCTTCCAGCGGGAGTACGGAATTTCCCCCATTACTTACCTGAACCGCCGCCGCATTGAGGAGAGCAAGCATATGCTGGGCAACACCGGTTACAGTCTGGCGCAGATCAGCGAGTTGATGGGCTTTTCCTCTCCCAGCTATTTCTCCCAGTGCTTCCGCAAGGCGGAGGGCATGACCCCCAACGAATACCGCCGTCAGACGCGGCAGGGAAAACGCCCCGCCCCGACAAAACGGCATGAAGTATAACGAAAACGAGGAATTTATGATGAAATCCGTTACCCTTTCTCTGCTCCAGTCTGCTGCAAATGCCTTTGATTTTGGCGGGCCTGTGCTCTGCGATGCCAACCACTATGGTGAGGGGCATATCAACGACACCTTTGTGGTCTGGCGGGAAGATCATTCCAAACGCTTTATTTTGCAGCGCATCAACACAGATACCTTTACTAACCCGGTGGGCCTGATGGAGAATGTCTGCGGCGTGACCCGGCATCTGCGGGCGAAAATTCTTGCCGAGGGCGGCGACCCAGCACGGGAAACGCTGAATGTCATCCCAACTTTGTCGGGGTCGACTTGCTATCTGGATGCAGACGGCGGCGCATGGCGTGCCTACGACTTTGTAGAAGATACCATCTGTTTGCAGCAGGTCGGCAGCGAAACCGACTTCCGCACCGTGGCCGAGACACTGGGCAAATTCCAGAACCAGCTGGAGGATTACCCGGCCTCCACCCTCCACGAAACCATCGCCCGCTTCCACGACACGCCCAACCGCTATGCCAATTTTGAAAAAGCCCTCGCCGCTGATGCACTGGGCCGGGCAAAAAATATCACGTCGGAAATCGAATTTATCCATGCGAGGGAGCAGGACTGCCATGTCCTGCTGGATCAGCTGGCAGCTGGCGAAATTCCTCTGCGCGTCACCCACAATGACACCAAGATCAACAATGTCCTCATCGATGCCGCTACCGGAAAAGGCATCTGTGTCATTGACCTCGACACCGTGATGCCGGGACTTTCGGCCTACGACTTCGGCGATTCCATCCGCACCGGTGCCAACGACTGCGCTGAGGACGAACCTGACCAGAGCAAAGTCCATTTTGACCTGCATCTGTACGAAGTGTTCGCCAAAGGGTATCTCTCCACTGCCGGGGCATCCATGAGCATGGCAGAAAAAAAGAGCCTTGCATGGGGTGCAAGGCTCATGACGCTGGAATGCGGCATCCGTTTTCTGACTGACTATCTGGAGGGCGACCATTATTTCCATATTGCTCGCCCGGATCACAACCTCGACCGCGCCCGCACCCAGTTCACACTGGTGCGGCAGATGGAAGAGGTTTTCGATCAGATGCTGGAAATCGTTTGCCCGGACAATCACTGATTTCGCAATCTCCTCCATTCGGATACAGCAAGAAGCATGGACGCTCTCCTTTTCGGGGGCGTCCATGCTTCTTTTTACAGCTTATCGCTATTGTCTGTGGCTTTTGGCAGGGTGCGTCCGGGTGGACGCACCCTGTTTTTTACTATGCTTCATCATTTTCTGCGCGCAGCATCCGGTATCCGACACCAACATGGGTCTGGATCAGATGCGGCGCATCCGGGCATCGTTCCAATTTTTTGCGCAGGGATGCCATGTAAACTCGCAAGGAAGCAATGTCATTTTCCTGCGTACTGCCCCATACTTTCTGCGTGAGGGAGGTATGCGTCAGCACTTTGCCCACATTATGCGCCAGCACACACAGCAGCTTGTACTCGATGGGGGTCAAATGCAATTCATTCTCGCTCAACCAGACGCAGCCTGCCGAGAAATCGATCTTTAAAGGACCATTGACAAAAACCGGACTGTTTATACCGTCAGAAGCCAGCAGATTCAATCGGCGCTGCGTTACACGCAGTCTTGCCAGCAGCTCATCCACGGAAAACGGCTTTGTCAGATAATCGTCTGCGCCGTTGTCCAGTGCCTCGATCTTATCAGAATCTTCGCTCCGGGCACTCAGGACGATGATGGGCAGGTTCGACCATGTGCGGACGCTGCGGATGACCTCGATGCCGTCTATATCGGGCAGCCCAAGATCCAGCAGCATGATGTCCGGGTTGTGGCTGGTAGTCATCATGATCGCCGTTTCCCCATTGGAAGCAGTCAGATATTTATAGCCGTGGGTTTTCAGGGTCGTTGTGATCAGACACCGTACAGGAACATCATCCTCTACGACCAGAATGGACGGCTTATTCATGAATGTTCACCTCGCTTTGCGGCAATGCAAAGGAAAAGACACTGCCATTGGGAATGTTGTCACGCAGGGTCAATGTTCCGCCGTGAGCCGTCAAGATCGCTCGGCAGAGGGGCAAGCCCAGTCCAAGGCTGCGGTGGCTGTCTGCGATGCGGCTCTGCCCGGTATAAAACATCTCGAACACCTGTGCTTTTGCGCGATCCGGAATGCCGGGACCGTTATCTGCAACTTCCACTACGACCTGATGGTCTTTCCGGTAAGCCGAAATCTGAATGACCGAGCCTACGGGGGTGTATTTGATGGCGTTATCCACCAGATTGACAACGACCTGCATGATCAGCCGTGCATCCACATTGACCAGAAGGATCTCGTCCCCATACTGTGTTGTGATGGTGTGTTCGCAGCTTTTCCGGTTGACATGATGCAGTGCTTCTTCAATCATTTCGTCCATCAGCTGCGGCGAGATCTGCAGATTCATCCGCCCATCCTCAATGCGGGTGATGGAAAGCAGATTTTCCACCAGACCAATCAGCCATTGTGCATCGTCAAAAATATCGGTGCAGATCTTGTTCCGGGTCTCTGTATCCAGCGTTTCTCCGTTGGAAAGCAGATTGCTGGCATTGCCGGAAATGGAGGTCAGCGGGGTGCGCAGGTCATGGGAGATCGTGCGCAGCAGGTTTGCCCGCAGCTCTTCATTCCTTGCCTGCAATGCAGCTTGCTCTTTTTCCAGCGCGTTTCTGCGGTTTTCGATGGCCAGCGCACCTTCGCCCAGAATGGAAAGCAGCACACTGTTTTCAAAGGCATCCAGCGGTTTTTCGGACAGATCGATCCCGATCACTCCAAACACGCCGCCTCCGGTCCGAAGCGCAAGATAAAGCCCCTTTGCATCCGGGTAGCTATCCGTGCCTGCGCCGGAACGCTTTTTGTTGGCAAACGTCCAGTTTGCTGCATCACGTTCTTTCGGTGCAGAAAAGATGTTACACGGCACTTCCCCATCAATCTCAAAAACCTGTTCTGACCCAAGATCTCCGTTTTGTTCCGGGTAAACGATCAAACTCCGGTTCAGCAGCTTCATCAACTGGGAAGCTGTCTGAGAGAGGATTTCTTCCTCGCTTTTTGCTCTCTGTAAAAGCTGATTTGTATCAAACAGTATTTTTGTACGGAACGCTGCCTGCGCAGACATTTTTGCATGATCCTTCAACCGCGTTGTCAGGGTGCAGGTAATGATTGCAGAGGTCAGCATCAGGGCAAATGTAACCTGATAACCGGGATCATACGCATGGAATGTCAGGTATGGCTCGGTCATGAAGAAATTGTACAATGCTACACTGGCAACGGACCCCAACACACCGCAGGTGTAGCCGCTGGTAGACAATGCGGTGAACAGCACCCCCAGCATATAGAGCATAATAATATTATAGCGCGCAAAGTCCAGTTGTAAGAAAAAGAAGCCGATGAGCGTAATGCAGCTCAGGATGCCTGCGGTAATCAGAAGCATCACGGACAGACGGCAGAAGCGGACGGGTGAACAGTTTCCGTCCTGAACCGTAGCCGTTCTCTGCAGAAGCATCCGGGATGATGTAAATATCCAGATTAGGCGCAGTCAGCGTCAATTTTTCAGTCAGTGACGGTCCACTCCAGAAATGGCGGCGATGTACGCTGGAGCGCCCCAGTACGATTTTTGTAATGCCGGAGATGCGGGCAAACTCTGCGATCTGCTGCGGAATGTCATCCCCATAGATCGTAGAAATGTCGGCACCTGCCTGCTCTGCCATACGAATGTGCTGCTGCAAGCGCCGACAGTCTTCTTGTCCCATCTGATCCGAGTCCGGCGTCCGGACATACAGAGCTGTAAAGGTCCCGCCGAACGCCTTTGCCATCGTTGACGCCGTCCGCACGATCTTTGCATTGGAGGGAGAGGACGACAGACACGCCAGAATATGTTCAGTGGGTGGGTCGTTCTGATTCATAAAGATCACCTGCCTTGCCCACAGTATAGCACAATTTGATGGTCACGACCACCAGCCACGTCTTTTTCCTTCCTGTCGAAGGATCTCCTTCCGCATGTGATCCAGCGCATCTGCTGCCCAGAAACCACTCAACATGACTCCAAGAACCATCAGTAACAAAGCGACATCCATACGATCCGTCCTATCATTTTAGAGCCGGAAACACTTCTGGATCGATGCGTATTTCCCCAAAACCAGCATACTTTCATCCCGGCACAGCTGCGTATCCGGCGTAATGCTCATATCGAGCTTTCCGTCTTTTTTCAGTGCAAGAATGTTGATGTTATACTTTTTTCGAATATTGATCTCGCCGATCGTGCGATTCATCCATTCCGGCGGAATAGTCACTTCCATGATGGCGTGGTCGTCCTGCAGCTCGATATAATCCAGGATGTGTTCGGAGCTGTATCGGATCGCTGCCCACTTTGCCAGCTGCTTTTCCGGGTAGACCACTTCATCCGCACCGTTGCGCAGCAGAAACTTGGCTTGTACATCCCGCTCTGCACGCGAGACCACAAGCTTTGCTCCCAGCTCCTTGAGCAGTGATGTTGTTTCCAACGAACTCTGAAAATTGCCGCCGATGGTTACGATACACACATCAAAATTGCCAACGCCAAGGGAACGCAGAAAGTATTCGCTGGTGCTGTCACCGATCTGTGCATTCGTCACATAGGAAAGCACAGCGTTCACACGATCCTCATTGCTGTCGATCGCCATGACCTGATGACCCAGCTCATTCAGTTCCTGTGCAATATGGCGGCCAAAACGGCCAAGCCCAATCAAAAGAATCGATTTCATACTTGTCTCCTTTATCCGATTGCGATTTTCTCCTGCGGCAGACGAGAGTGGGCAGGGCTGCTGCCAAATGCCGCGTAGATCAACGTCAATCCGCCAACACGTCCTAAAAACATCAGTGCAATCAGCACCCCCTGCGAAAGGATGCCCAACTGCGGCGTGATGCCCAATGTCAGACCTACCGTTGCCACAGCCGAAGCGGTCTCATACAGACAGACCGACATCGGCAGCTGCTCTGCCGTAGCAATGACAAAGGCTCCGAGGAAGAACAGCGTCAAATACATCCCTGCAATCGTGGCAGCATTCTTGACCGCAGAACTATCTATGCGCCGCCCGAAAAATTCCGCATCTTCTCTGCGGCGGAAGGTCGCCCACATATTGGCCAGCAGAACGGCAAATGTTGTGGTTTTCATGCCGCCTGCCGTGGAGCCGGGCGAACCGCCCAACAGCATCAGAACCACCATCAATGCCTGTGACGTGCTGCCCATCGCAGCAAGATCAGCAGTGTTAAAACCGGCAGTACGGGGGGTGACGGATTGAAACATCGACAATAAAATGCGCTGCCGGGCAGAGCCTGCCGTGAACTCGAAGCAATAAAAGTACAGCGTCGGCAGTACCAGAAGAAATGCCGTTGTGACAAGGATCACCTTGCTCTGCATCCGGTAACGGTGAAAATCAAGGCGATATGTCAAATATCCTCCCATGTCAGAAAGCCAAGTCCGCCAAAGACGATCAGGGCCGCGATCACTGTGGTAAGCAATGGGTCACCTGCATACCGTGTCAGCGAAACAAATTTTGCACCCTCTGTTCCCAGCAGGTCAAACCCCGCATTGCAGAACGCCGAAATGGAATGAAACAACGCGTACCAGATCCCGCGCAGTCCATAATCGGCGCAGAACGTCGGCAGCAGCAGTGCAGCACCAACCAATTCAAACAGAGCGGTGATCCGCAGAATAAAGCCTGTCAGCCGCACGATGCCGCCCATCTGCGGGGCAGCCGTAGCTTCCTGCATCGTGCTGCGCTGCTTGAGGGAGATCTTTCGCCCGGAAAGCAGCGCAAAGGCAGCACCCACCGTAATGACACCCAATCCTCCGATCTGGATCAGAAGAAGGATCACGCTTTGCCCAAAAGCCGACCAGTAGCTGCCGGTATCCTGAACCACAAGTCCGGTCACACAAAGGGCGGAGGTAGGTAAACAGCGCCTCATGGAACGGTGTAACGCACCGCTGCTGTGCAGCGATCGGGAGCATCAGAAGCAATGCGCCCACCAGATCAACTGCCGCAAACCCTGCAATAATGACCTGAAAAGAAGAAAAACGGTGCTGCCTGTAACGAGGATATTGAATCATAAAAGCTCCTTTACCTATCCGTGTGCATAAAGATTAGCATGGAATAGATAAAAGAGTCGTAAAGAAAATTGTAGAAGTATAAAGATTCCATTAAAATTGATCGGTCAACACCAAATAACAAATGCTGGACATCACCAGCTCAAAAAAACGGTAATGTCCAGCATTCATTCAGATTTCTAACCCATGGCTCCCGGCCGCATTCTTCAAATATTCTTCCGGCTCGCTATCCAGAATCAAATTCGCGTAGCCCAGCGGATCATTGTAGATGAGGTAGTCTAACTCCGACCTCTGCGCCATGGTCACGTCCAGTGCATCCTCGACCCCGGTGCAGTCGATGGAAATTTTTCTCCCATCCCGGAGCAGCAGCTCCACGCAGCCGGTGTCCATGTTGAAATGACAAACTCTTGCATCGTAGCCTAGAATTCTTCCCGCATGGAAGAACCCTAGGGCTATCTTTTTTGTTATAAAAGTGTTTGGAACAAACGCGCCGCCTGCATCGGCACGATGCAGAACAAATGGGGTTTGGGCACAGCCCAACAAGCATTTTGCAAAGCAAAATAGCATTTGTATAGACGAATGCCCTGCTTGCTACAACCGCATACCGCTTATCTCGCTGGAACACCTCTTGATTTTAACACAATCGGATGTTATCCTATTCTTATAGAAATCTCCGAAGGGCAGGTGTTTTCATGTACAATCATCAGCTGGAAACCTTCATCCGTGTGGCGGATGCAGGCAGCTTCAACAAGGCGGCAGAGGAAAGCTACATCACGCCAACAGCCATCATCAAGCAGATCAACCTATTGGAAGATTCCCTTGGTGTCAAGCTGTTCGAGCGTACTCGCCGGGGACTAACACTGACCAAAGCAGGCCGTTCCATGTATCAGGATGCCAAGTACATCATTCAATACTGCCATGATTCTGTCATTCGTGCCCGGAACGCAATGCAGGAGGATTCCAACGTCATCCGCATTGGTTCCTCTCCCATGACACCTGCCCAGCTGCTCATGGAACTGTGGTCGAAAGTGCAGACCATCTGCCCGGACATCAAATTCCAGATTGTGCCTTTTGAAAACACCCCGGAAAATGCACGGGAAATTCTGGCGGACCTCGGCACGAACATTGATGTAGTAGGCGGCATCTTTGATGAAACGATGCTGCATCTGCGCAAATGTGCCGGTCTGGAACTGGTTCGCAGGCCGTTTTACTGCGCGGTTTCCATCCATCATAAACTTGCGGCAAAAGACCGCTTGCAGATCACAGACCTGTACGGCGAAAATCTACTGCTGATGCACCGTGGATGGAGCCACTATGTAGATGAACTGCGGGATGATTTATATGGCCACCATCCACAAGTAAATATCGTGGATTTTGAATTTTACAGCATGGACATCTTCAACCGCTGCGAAAACACCAACGATGTGCTGCTGGCAATTCCGGGCTGGGCCAATGTCCACCCATTGCTGAAAGTGATTCCAGTAGATTGGGATTACGGCATCCCCTATGGTATCCTGCACTCCCCGAATCCAACGCCTGCCGTTCGGCGTTTTCTGGATGCGGCTAAAATAGCCAGCAAGGAATTGTATCGCTGATACGCCACTGCAACGAGAAGCTGCTGCATGAGAAATCATGCAGTGGCTTTTTCTTTTTACAAAAGATGCACTTGACCTAAAGCTGACTCTAAGTGTTACAATCAGGGTGTCAAGCGGGTTGTTTGAACCTTTGAGTTCAAACAAGTGAACAAAATGGAGATTCCGGGAAATGCAGACTTGCGCTATACTGGAACCAGAAAAAGAGAGTACCTCAAAGGAGGAACGACCAATGAAGAAAGTCTTGATTTTGTCCGGCAGTCCCCGCAAGGACGGCAACTCCGACCTGCTGTGCAGTGAGTTTATGCGCGGTGCGCAGGAGAGCGGCAACGAAGTGCAAAAGATCTTCGTGCGCAGCAAGAAGATTGTGCCCTGCAATGCCTGCTATTACTGCCGCGACCACGGCGGCAAGTGTGCCCTGAACGATGACATGAGCGAAATTCTGGACGCAATGCAGGCGGCAGATGTTATCGTGATGGCAAGCCCGGTGTACTTCTACTCCATTGATGCACAGATGAAGATCATCATCGACCGCAGCCTTGCCCGGTGGACGAACATTCCGAACAAGGAGTTCTATTTCATCATGACCTGCGCGGACGATAACCGTGCTGCCATGGCCTGCACCTTGGAGTGTTTCCGGGGCTTTACCGCCTGCCTGAATGGTGCCAAGGAAAAGGGGGGTCATCTACGGCACCGGCGTATATCGGCCCGGCGAGGTGATGTCCTCCCCGGCCATGAAGGAAGCCTACGAGATGGGCAAAAACGTCTGATTTCCCAGTTTTATATAAAGGAGTGTAACGGCTATGAACAACTTTCTGTTTGAAAACAAGACCAAGGTGTATTTCGGCAAGGGCGGCGTGAAAGAATATCTGGGCTGTCTGCTGGAGCACTACGGCGATACCGTGATGCTGGCCTACGGCGGCGGTTCTATCAAGCACAATGGTGTCTATGATGAAATCGTCGGTATTCTGAACGCCGAGGGTAAGCGCATCGTGGAGTTTCCCGGCATCATGCCCAATCCCACCTACGCCAAGGTGCAGGAGGGTGCAAAGCTGGCCCGTGAGAACCATGTGGATTTGATCCTTGCCGTGGGCGGCGGTTCCGTGTCCGACTGCTGCAAGGTGGTGTCTGCACAGGCCAAGGTAGACGAAGATTTGTGGGAGCTGGAAAACACCAAGCATACTCGTCCCACTGCGTTCATCCCGCTGGGCACCATCGTCACGGTGTTCGGTACCGGCTCCGAGATGAACAACGGCGCAGTCATCACCCATGAGGAAAAGAAGATTAAGGGGGCCCTGTGGGGTGCACAGGCCGACTTTGCTTTCCTCGACCCCACCTACACGTTGTCCGTTCCCATGAAGCAGGTCATTTCCGGTGCGTTCGACACCCTGAGCCACGCGATGGAAACTTACTTCGGCAAGCCGGACGAGAACAACCTCTCCGATGACATCAACGAAGCCGTCATGCGCAGCGTCATCCGCAACATCCGCGTCCTGTTGACCGACAAGGACAACTACGAGGCCCGCAGCGAGCTGACATGGGCTTCGGCTATGGCCGAAAACGGCATCCTGAAAATCGGCAAGGTCACCGACTTCCAGTGTCACATGATCGAGCATCAGCTGGGTGCCTACACCAACTGCAACCACGGTGCTGGTCTGGCGGTCATTCACCCGGTGCTGTACCGTCACCTGCTCCCGGCCAACACCGCACGGTTCGCCCGCTTTGCACAGAACGTCTGGGGCATCGACCCCGGGCAAATCCGAGCTGAAACTGGCACAGGCTGGCGTGGAGGCTCTGGCGGCCTTCATCAAGGAGATCGGGATGCCCACCACCTTTGCAGAACTGGGCGTCCCTGCCGACACCGACCTCAAGGCTGTGGCCGATTCCACCGTGCTGACCGGCGGCTGCTGCAAGAAGCTGAGCCGCGAAGAACTGCTGGACATCCTCAACGAGTGCAAGTAATCAAGGAACGAAAAATACAAAAGGAGCTATTTATTATGGAATTCATTACTCTGAACAATGGCGTCAAGATGCCGGCAGAGGGCATCGGCACCTTCCTGCTGACCCCGGACAAAGCTGAAACTGCCGTGCTGAGTGCGCTGAAAGACGGTGCACGGCTTATCGACACCGCCAACGCCTACTGCAACGAAAAAGCCGTGGGCCGCGCTATGAAGAAGTCCGGTCTGCTGCGGGAGGAAATTTTCCTCGAAACCAAGCTGTGGCCGACCTTCTACACCGATGCCGATGCTGTGGACAAGACGCTGGCACGTCTGGACACCGACTACATCGACCTGCTGCTCATTCACCAGCCTGCCGGTGATTACGTTGCCGGTTATCGCCTGATGGAAAAGGCTTACAAGGAGGGCAAAGTCCGTGCCATCGGTCTGTCCAACTTCAACGAGGAGCAGATCAAAGAAATTCTGAGCATCTGCGAAGTCAAGCCCACCATCCTCCAGACCGAAGTTCACCCCTACGCCCAGCAGAAAGAACTGAAAGCCTTCCTCGCCGAGAATGGCATGGTGATTCAGGCATGGTATCCGCTGGGCCACGCTGACAAGGGCCTGCTGGAAGAGCCGTTGTTCACACGCCTTGCAGCAAAGTACGGCAAGAGCAACGTGCAAATTATTCTGCGCTGGCACATTCAGGCAGGCAATGTGGTCATTCCCGGCTCCAAGAACCCGGCCCACATCCACGACAACTTCGATGTGTTCGATTTTGCGCTGACCGATGCAGAAATGCAGGAGATCACCACGCTGAACAAGGATAAACGGTATTATGAGGTCACGGAGGATAAGCTGGCGGCATTCGCCACCATGTTTCCTCCCGTGGAAGATCAGAAGTAAATTTCAAGCAGTTTGTAGCTGGGTGCGGAGAGTTTTTTTGCGGAAAATGAACCAGATGAAAGGGTAAATGAAGATGAATAAGATCACGCGCAAAAGTTTTCTGAAAGTTCTTGCCGCCACCATGGTGGGTGGTGCAGCCGCTTCCGCGCTGACGGGTGCAGCGGCTCCTGTTTCCATTGACGAGACAAACGGCAAGGTAAGCCGCTGGGTAAAGAACAACCTGAACCCGGACGGCCCGCTGACGATTGCCAAGCAAGGAATGTTCTCCTCCGGCGGCACGGTCACGGCACCGGTGGCAGGCACTTATGATGCCACCACCAACTGGCTGGACACTACCCGTGCAGGCAACACCGCTCATGTGGATCACGCTAATGTTCTGTATCAAATCCCGGCAGACAGCAACGGTTGGCCGATGGTTTATCTGCACGGCTATGGACAGTCCCGCATGGGCTGGATAACCACCCCGGACGGCCGTCAGGGCTGGGCCGATCTGTTTCTGCGCAACGGCTACTCTGCGTTCTTGGTAGACCAGCCCCGCCGTGGTGAGGCTGGCAGTACCGCCCAGATGAGCACGGACGGTTTCCTCGATACTTGGTCTGCCAACTCCAAGGACTACAAGCCCGGCGATCAGGCATGGTACACCCACTTCCGCATTGGCCGCGTTGCCCCGGAACGCTATGAAGGCTCCCAGTTCCCGGAGGGCGACGCTGCACAGAATCAGTTCTTCCGCCAGATGACCCCCAACACCGGCGACTTCGATCAGGCAGTTGCTGCCGCCGCACTGGGCGAGGTGATGAAGGACGTGCAGACCCTGACCGGCCACAAGTCCATTTTCGTCACCCACTCGCAGGGCGGTGCAGTCGGCTGGGATGTGCCCGCCGACAACATTGCCGCCATTGTTGCCATTGAGCCGGGCGGAACCCCTGCCATCGGCTCGGAGCAGTACACGAAACTGCTGAGCGCAGGTATTCCAATCGCTATCTACTTTGGCGATTACATCGACAACGGCCCGGAAGATATCATGTCCACCAGCTTCTGGCGGCGGGTACGGGACGGCGCACTGGCCTTTGCCGCCCAGTACAATGCCGATGGCGGTGACTGCACTGTGGTCGATCTGCCGAAAATCGGCATCACCGGCAACTCCCACTTCATGTTCCAAGAGCTGAACAACAAAGAGATCGCTGATCACATTTATCAGTGGCTGGAGAGCCGCGCACTGGCATGAGCGGTTCTCTGAGATTCCCGGCATTTTACATAGATAGAGGCGTGTTTCGTATGAAGAATAAAATTTCCCGCCGCCAGTTTTTGCAGGTTGCTGGCGCATCTGCTGCCGCCCTGCTGCTGGCTTCCTGCTCCGGCAATTCCGCTAGCAGTGTGAGCAGTTCTTCTGTGGCTTCCAGTGAAGCCGCATCAGCGCGGCTGCTTCTTCGGAAGCTACCAGCACGGTAACGACTACGGGCAAAACACTGGTGGTGTATTTCTCCGCCACCGGCACTACACAGGGCGTAGCGCAGACCATCGCCGACACCGTGGGTGCTGACCTGTTTGAAGTCGTTCCGTCTGACCCCTATACCTCCGATGATCTGAACTGGACGAACAATGACAGCCGCGTTTCCCGTGAACACAACGACGAGGGCCTTCGTGCTGTGGCTTTGGAAAGCACCGATGTGGACGGCTGGGACGATTACGACACCGTGTTCATCGGCTACCCCATCTGGTGGGGCATTGCCGCATGGCCCATGAGCAGCTTTGTTGCCGTCAATGACTTCACCGGCAAAAATGTTGTTCCGTTCTGCACGTCCCTTTCCTCCGGCATCGGGCAGAGCGGCAAGCTGCTGGCAGAATTAGCGGACGCCGGCACTTGGCTGGACGGCCAGCGGTTCAGCCACAGCAGCAGTGAAGCCGACATTGCAAGCTGGGTAAATGGCCTGAACCTGTAAGCAGAGCTTTTGTGTGAGGAGAATTTTCTCTTGCGGTAATTTTTGAAATAGAGGGTAAATCAAAAGGAGAATGTTTGTATGAAAGCATTGCTCATCAACGGCAGTCCGCGGCCCAACGGCTGCACCTTTACGGCCCTGACCGAACTGGCAAATACGCTGGAAGCCGAGGGCATTGAAAGCGAGATCGTCCATGTGGGCAACAAGGACATCCGGGGCTGCATCGCCTGCCGCCGCTGCCACAGCACCGGCTCCAACAAGTGCGTCTTTGATGATATTGTCAACGAAGTAGCCCCCAAGTTGGCTGAAGCCGATGCCTTTGTCATTGGCGCACCGGTGTACTTTGGTTCCCCGGCAGGCGGCGCGATCTCCTTTATGGACCGCCTGTTCTTCAGTACCCTGAACATCGACAAGACCATGAAAGTGGGTGCTTCGGTCGTGACCTGTCGGCGCGGCGGCAACACAGCTTCCTACGATGTGCTGAACAAATATTTTACCATGTGTGGGATGCCAGTGGCCAGCAGCCAGTATTGGAACATGCTCTACGGCGGCTCTGCCGAGGAGGTCAAGAAAGATGCCGAGGGCTTGCAGACCATGCGCACCCTTGGCCGCAACATGGCCTTTTTGATGAAGAGTATCCAGATAGGCAAGCAACAGATCGGCCTGCCCGAAAAAGAACCTGCTGTCTTCACAAACTTCCATCATTGAGGAAGTGTTCCATATTCCTCCTTCTTTGTTGCAGGGAAAGCCGGGACGGAAACGTCCCGGCTTTCCCATTTTCCTGATTTTTGCGAGGTGATTTTATGCGCAGCGTGATTTTCGCGGTTTCCACCGCTTTGACCGTTTTATTATCCGCCTGCACCGGGGCGGCATCCTCTGTGCCAGTCAATACGGTTTCTTCGGTTTCGGCCAGCACATCCATCACGACCTCGTCCGAAGTGGATTCGGCTGTTTCGGAGAGTGCTTCTTCGGAAACCGGAAACATCCAGACTGGGCTTGTCCGGGAGCAGACATTGGACAGCACTGAGGAGCTCATCCATTACAGCTACTACCTGCCGGAGGATTACGACCCCACCCGGAAGTACCCCATGATGGTGGTCATGCCCGGCTATAACATGATGTGGTTCGGGGAATCTTCCTCCGGCAGCAATCTGGACTGGACGGGGTTTACCAGCTGGACGAACCTTGGACAGGATATGATCGTAGTGTCTGCCCAGCTCACCGACTGGGGCGACACTTCGGCGCGGCAGGCCATCGCTCTGACGGAGTATTTCATCAATCACTTTGCCGTAGATACCGCCCGCATTTACGCCGCAGGCTACTCGGCTGGCGGCGAAACCATGTCGCGGGCAGTTGCCATGCGGCCTGACCTGTATGCAGCTTATCTGCATGGAGCATCCCAGTGGGACGGCGGTTTTGCGCCCATTGCAGAAAACGGCGTGGCGGTCTACATCTACATGGCGCAGGGCGATACTACGGTGTGCAGAAAGCACGGGATGCCTACAACGGTCTGCACGATGCTTACGCCGCCGCAGGCTGGACGGATGAACAAATCGACACCGTGCTGCAAATGCAGACCCCGGACAACGCCTTTTTCGATGCGCAGGGGCTTCACGTCTACCATGCTGCCGCAAATGTTGTCTTTGATGATGCCGATATTCTGAACTGGATCGTTTCCAAACACAAGTGATAGGAGAGAAATTTTGAACCGACGGCAATTCACAAAACTTCTGGCGGGTGTAGGGCTGCTTCTGGCAGGCTGCCGGGCAGGTGCTGCACCCAGTTCCTCCACCCCGGAAAGAAAGGATTCCATGCAAACGACCACCCAAACTTATACCCGCACCACGCCCATCGAAACCGTACGGAATGACCCGGTTTTCGGTGATTATGGGCGGCTGATCTTCCCAGTGGAACGCTCTTATTACAGCGGCGACACGCTGGAGCAGCTGCATCTTACCTACTATAACAACATCGACCCGGACGAAACAGTGGACATCTGCAACACCCTGCGCCAGCGTGCAGCGGACGGGCAGACCATCTTTTACGATATTTACACCGAGGACGAACAAGCCGCTGACCCGGACAAAGCTGACACCGGCTTATTCTACTTCAAGGGTAATCCCGGCGCAAAATTTTCCATCTGCAACGCAGGCGGTGCGTTTGCGTATGTGGGGGCCATGCAGGACAGCTTTCCTCATGCACTGGAACTTTCCCGCAAGGAGTACAACGCTTTTGCGCTCATCTACCGCCCCGGCGCACAGACCGCCTGCAAAGATCTGGCACGGGCCATTGCCTTTGTCTTTACCCATGCGGAGGAACTGGAAGTAGACACCAGCGGCTACTCCCTCTGGGGCGGTTCTGCCGGGGCACGGATGGCGGCGTGGCTGGGCAGCTACGGCACGGCATCCTTCGGTGAACAGGCGTATCCGCAGCCGGGAGCCGTCATCATGCAGTACACCGGGCTGGGGGAAGTCTACGGCAACGAGCCGCCCACTTATGCCTGTGTGGGTGACCGGGACTACATCGCAGACGAACGCGTGATGCGCTGGCGCATTGAAACCATCCGCTCTCAGGGCACCCCTGCCGAGATCGAAGTTTTTCCGGGCCTTGCCCACGGTTTTGGCTTGGGCACCGGCACCTCTGCCGAAGGCTGGCTCGATCATGCCGTAGCGTTCTGGGAAGAAAACATCTGAAACCGTGAGGAAACTGTTATGACGAAAAAATGGACTGCACTGCTTCTCGCGGCAGTACTTGCTGTCGGTCTTTCGGCCTGCGACACCAGCCGCGCAGAAGCCCCCAGCAGCAATTTGGAAAGCGGAGTTTCCGCCATCGAGGATGCTATGACGAAACGAAATGAAACCGAAAGCAGCTCGTTCCCGGCAGGCAGCGACCTGCGCATCGGCACTTCTGCCGACACCGTTGCAACGCCGAATGATTTCCCGGCAGCATACAACTACGGCACTGGAAAAATTGAGGATTATTCCCGTACCGCCATGCTGCAAAAGATGCCGGAACCAGTGGACAATGCGACCGTGCTGAACACCTCGGCAGACCCTAACCATATTCAGGCGTTGTACCTGTGGGAAGAAGGCAACGTTCCGGCTAAAACGCAGTTCACCGCTGCAATGACCGGTTATTTTGACGACTGGGATTTCCGCCCCTATGTGACGGCAATTCCCGTCCGCACCGGAGTACAACCGAAAGGTGCTGTGGTGTTGATGGCAGGCGGTGCGTATCAGTTCCGTGGAAACTATACCGATTCTCTGCCCACGGCAGCGGCTCTACGGGAGCTGGGCTTCCAGACCTTCATCGTAGATTACCGTCTGTCGCCCTACACGCAGGAGGAAGGCGCGCTGGATGTAGCGCGGGCTGTCCGCTTTGTGCGGCAGAATGCGGATGTTTACGGCATTGACCCTGACGATATTGCAGTTATGGGCTTTTCCGCAGGCGGCATTCAGGCGGGCGAATTTCTGATGCACTACGATGAAGATGTCAACGGCACTGCTCTGGATGAAAGCTATGTACCCGATGCGCTGGATGCTGTTCCGGCTCACGCTTCGGCGGCGGGCATGATCTATTCGTTCTATGGGCGGCTCAGCGTGGGCAACATGGACCCGGACTGGCTGGCCGAGGGTGATCTGCCGCCAACATTCTACGTTTACGGCACGGAGGACCCCTTCTACCGCCAATTCCAGCAGCAGTATGATGTGATTCGGAATATGGGCATTTCCGCCGGACGCATCGTGCTGAATAGCTGGCCCCACGGCTTTGGCTCGGATGGCGGCTGGGTGAACGATTACGCCGCATGGCTGGAAAGTGTTTTTGCAAATAAGGAGGAATCTTAACATGGAATATCGTACTTTGGGCAATGACCTGACCGTTTCGGCTGTGGGTCTGGGCTGTATGGGCATGAGCCATGCCTACGGCGCACCTGCCAACAAGAAGGAAATGACCGAACTGCTGGCGCAGGCCGTGGGTATGGGCTATACGTTCTTTGACACCGCCGAAGTCTACGGCACACCGGATAATCCCCACGACAACGAGGAACTGGTGGGTGCTGCCCTGAAGCCCTACCGAGATAAAATCGTTCTGGCGACCAAGTTCGGCATCCATTTTGACATGACCAGTACGGCAGTCAACAAGCCGCTGGTGCCGGATTCCCGCCCGGAAGTTATCCGTGCATCGGTAGATGCCTCCCTCAAGCGGCTGGGCACTGACCATATTGACCTGTATTATCAGCATCGGCTTGACCCCAAGGTACCCATTGGGGAAGTGGCCGGTGTAATGGCTGACCTGATTCGGGAGGGCAAGATCACTCACTGGGGCCTTTCGGAAGCCACCGAGGAGACCATCCGCCGAGCACACGCAGTCTGCCCGGTAACGGCCATCCAGAACCGTTACTCCATGATGGCCCGCTGGTACGAAAGCCTGTTCCCGGTTCTGGAAGAACTGCACATTGGTTATGTGGCATTCTCGCCGCTGGCAAACGGTTTTCTCTCCGGCAAATACGATAAGACTTCCAAGTTTGAAGCAGGCACGGACTACCGCAGCGTCATGCCGCAGTTCCAGCCAGACAGCATTGACCAGAACCACGCCCTGCTGGAACTGTTACACCGTCTTGCCGCCGAGAAAAATGCGCCACCTGCCCAGATCTCACTGGCGTGGATGCTGTGCAAAAAGCCTTATATCGTACCAATCCCCGGCACCCGGAAACTCAACCGTTTACAGGAAAACGCCGGTGCAGCGGATATTGTGCTGTCTGCCGTAGAAGTGGCTCTGATTGACGAAGCACTGGCGCACATGGAAATGTCGCATGTGTTTGGCGGGAGCCGCATTGAGAAAGAGTAAGACAGCAGCTTTGACGATGAGCTTCAATAGATCATGCGGAGGTAATTGTTTTTGATATGTGCGGCTTTTCAACGAGGGTGATCCTATCAATTTCTATGCCGTCTTATGTCTTACTCCGCAAGAGTGTATGACACGCTGGAAAATGATCTCGCGGTTGAAAAAGAGGTGCAGAATCCGCAAAGAGATTGATTTCGGCTAAATTATTGTGTAATTCATTTGCTTTTCATTTGTTTTTATGGAGCAGTCTGATACAATATTGCGTATTCAGACAAAAGAACGCCAGAAAGGTCCGTAACGTCCTCGCTGGCGGTTCAGGTGTTTTTGTTCTGCTCCGAAAATTCTGTCAAATGGATTTGTTGCTTCCAGCAGTGTTTTCCGCATTTCTGGTGGACAAGCAAGATAATTGCATCCCATTCTCGGTCATTTCCAATTCTGACAGATTTGGATTGATGATTGAACACATGGAGGATTGCACTCAAAATGTTTTTGCCCGTTTTCAATATTGGCGATATATAAAACATGGCTTTTTATCCAATGACCGCCGACTGCACTGGATTCATCTCATCATAAAATCGTTCTGGCGGTTGCCATCATTCCAGTGAAATGTTATGGCCAGCTCAACCGTTTTTTTCGCATTCGGGCCAAAGTGCCGCAGTCCACCGTTTCTCCTATGATATCAGCAAAACTTTATATTTGGGAGGGAAAGCATGCTCGATCATAAGAAGGACTGATTACGGAACACTGGCAGTTTTGCCCCCGGTGTTGTCCGGACCGCCGACTGCATTTTTAAAATGCTGGCGTTGCCGGGAAATGTTATGGCTCAACCTTTCCATTCGGGCCAAGTAAGCATTGATTTCAGGCACCGCCTGCTGATGTATGAAACCACCAAAAGCAGCTTGACTGAAAGCTCTCCAATCTTTCGGTCGGCTGTTGTCCGGCTATTTTTATAGCTTCAGATGGCCTGCTTCCGAAAAGGAGGCAGGTTTTATGTTTGCCCTCTTTTCATGGCTGCCCCAGATGGCGAAATATCCGTAGTGTTTCCAAATTTTCGGCATTTCACGTTTTATCGAAAATTTGGAGGTTACACATGGGCTTTAATTATGGTTTGGAAAAGAAGAACTTTGACCGTCAGTGGGCTATCATGCGCAAGCAGTATGAGGACGCTGGCATGAGCATTGAAGTGATTCAGGCAATGTATGAGTATGACTGGTCTGTTTTCAATGCTGCGCGTTCTTACCAGAACCACACGCAGGAGATCACCGCTCCGTCCTTTGAACAGGGCGAAGAATCCTACTCGCCCCTTATGAACAAGTATCAGGAAGCAATTTCTGTTACCGAACACTACCGCGAAACCAAGAGCCGCTTCACATGGATTGGCGAAATTGAGAACGAACGGCTGTTGTCTGCTCTTGAAAATTTGTCGGACGCAGACCTCAACCTTGTCACCATGTATGCCTATGAGGGGTACACCGTCACTGAAATTTCTAAAGTTTTAGGTGTCGCGCAGCCTACTATTAGTATCAAAATCAAGAGAATCACTAAATTTTTGAAAAACTTCAATTTCAATGCTACGAATTGACCTTTCTCGTCGGCTACCAAGTGAGAGGACACTTCACCAGATGGCGAGAGCCACTACGCGAAACGTCCGGCCTCATGTACCTTGAAAACTGAATAGTTCCATCATCTGGTACTCCGATAATGATACTTCCGTAATTCGCGGCCCGGTCACAAAGCAGACGGGGTGGCTGAAATGCCAATGAAGCGGTACAAGTCCGCTGCCAGATGTTTATGCCCCACTCGCAGGGAGCCGAGGGCGAATATGCGAGACCTTAACTTATTAAATCAGGCGTGGCCGAATGCTGTTTTCGGTCTTCGTCCACGCCTGTTCTTTTTACTTATTCCATATATCTACATTTTCGTCCTACATAGGAGGTTTTATGAACGAGAACGACCGTACCACCTTAGAGCAAGCGATCTACGAGGAAATGGAACTGACCCCGGAAATGATCCGGTCCATCCGCACGCTCTGCGGTGTCTGCCTTTGCAGCTTTGTAGAATCCAAGGCGTTCAAAATCGCCATTGTTCCCAGCGCAGACCGGAGCATGGACACTTGCACTGTCTGCCAGACCCGGCGCGGTCATGACTACGTTGTGATGAAGCGCTGAACAAACACATCGCCCACTGCCAAGGAGGTGCAGCGGGCGGTGTACATATTGCAAAAGGAGGGCAGCTATTGATTCAAAACTGGAAATTCCAGCGCGGAGACATTTTCTTCACTCGTTTCGACAACGCCATCGGTTCAGAGCAAAGCGGGAATCGTCCGGCAGTCGTTCTCCAGAACGATGTGGGGAATTTTTACTCGCCCACGCTGATCGTGGCCACATTGACAGCAAGGCGGCAAAAAAGTATACCCAGCCGACACACTGCCTGCTGGTGAATGAGTTTCTTTCCGTACCATCCATTGTTCAGGCAGAGCAGATTTTTACCGTAGACAAGAGCAGAGTTCTGAAATATCTCGGACACCTCACCCCGGAAGAAATGAGCCGGGTGGATGATGCTGTCCGTGCCAGCCTTGCCCTGAACCCGATGGGTAGCATTCAGCGGCTTCCACCCATCATCCGCTCTACGGCGGCTTACGCGCCGCCTGAGGTAGTTGACGGTAAGCCGCCCCTCTATCCCTACACACCCATCAAATCGTCCTTTGAGGATGCCGGGAGCATTGAGGATATGATGCTGTACACCGAACTGGAAGCTGCGGTACACGCAATGATCCAGCGGCTGGAATATAGCTTCACGTTCAACCCAGTCTGCTCACCATCCCGAAGCGTAAGCAGCAGGTTGCTGAAATTCTGAAAGAAGCCGAAACGTACATCTGGAGGATCAAGGAGGAAATGCGATGCGCCTGAAAGACAATAACAATCCCTTCATCCATGTCAACCCGCCGTACCAGCTCATGGTCATCCACAGCAGCAAGCTGGTCTACCCCCGCGAACTGTATCAGCGCGGTGTGGAGCGCAAGCGTGTGGAACTGATCGCCGCCCACTTCAACGAGTATGTGGCAAACGAGCCGAAGGTCAGTTTCCGTAATGGTCAGTTCATCGTAACGGATGGGCAGCACACCATCGAGGGGCGCATCCTCCGCAACGGCGGCAAGGATCTGCCGATCCTCTGCAAGGTGTACACGGGCATGACCGTGGAGCAGGAAGCCCTGCTCTTTGCCGAGCAGAACGGCTTCTCTGCGCCGCTGACGGCAGGCATCAAGCTCCGTGCCAAGGTGGTGGGCGGCGATGCCATCTCCAAGGCGTTTCTCGCAGCCACCAACCGGGTGGGATTGAGTCTCAATTATGACAGCCAGCAGCTGACTGATTACCGCATCGGCTGCGTGGGCACCGCTCTCAAGCTGTACAACCAGATGGGCGAGAAAATCTACTGCGAAGCCCTGCAGCTTATTGTTAAAGCATGGGACGGCAAGCCTGATTCGTTCCGTGGCATCTGTTCTGCGTGGTATGATGCACTTTGTGGAGCTGTACCACGGCGAGTTCAGTGAGGAACGGCTGCTCCGTGCGCTGCGCAGCATCCACCCGGTCGATATTTACCGCATCGGGCAGGACGACCCCGCAAAGCTGCGCGGATGGAAAAAGTACGTTTTCCCCATCTACACCGCCTACAACGGCAAGTGCAGAAAAGACGCACTGCCGATGAAATTCTGACATTCACAGGCATACCTCCCATATACACAAGGGGCATCCGCAAACCGCAGATGCCCCTTGTTACATATTAAAACCACTATATATACGGTTCATGTGTTCATTTAATACAATATACAGAGAAAAGAGGTATTCTATGCGCTCTCAGTTCACTTCGTATGAGCAGCTTCCCATCACGCTGACAGCCGATCATGTCGCTGCTGCGCTGGGCATCTCCCGCGCCAACGCTTACATCCTGCTCCGTTCGGACGGCTTTCCCACGCTCCACATCGGTAAGCGGATGGTCGTACCCAAAGACCGTTTTCTTCAGTGGATCACGGACAGCGTAAACGGCTAATTTGACATCCTTGATTCAAGAGGTTTCTTTTTCTATACTATTCCCGAAACGACTTGACATCAGGAAGGAGGCAATATGCCAAGCAAACGTTCACACGGCGAGGGTACGCTTCGCCACCGCAGCGATGGTCGCTGGGAATTACGTATGATGGACGGCTACCAGAAAGATGGTTCGCCGCGCTTCAAGACCTTCTATGGCAAGACTCAGAGGGAGGTCAAGCTCAAACTGAAAGAGTATCAGGATGCGCTTATCAGCGGTGTCCAGCTGGACACGATTCTGTACTTCGAGGATTGGGCAGATACATGGTTCGAGGGTCACAAGGATAATATCGCTCCCACGACACAGGAAAGCTACAAATACTGCCTGAAAATGCTCAAAGAGGGATTTTACCATCGCCCCTTGACCGTCATACGCCCCATCGACATTGAAAATTTCCTGAAAGTGATGCGGCGCGATGGCCGCTCGGATTCTTACATCAGCAAGGCACGAGGGATGCTCTACCAGATCTTTCAAAAGGCAGAAGCCAATGACCTTGTGCGCCGTAACCCGGTTCGGCTTGCTGAAAAGATGCGGGCATCCGGCACCGCAAAACGCAAGGAAGCCTTTACCACAGCGGAAGTCGCACACTTAATGAAAGTTCTCCCCGATGACCGCATGGGCTTGAGCATCCGGCTTTTGCTCGGCACTGGGATGAGAATGCAGGAACTTCTGGCTTTGGAGCCGCAGTTTATTGAAGAAGATGGCTCTGTCATTCACATCCGGCAGGCAGTAAAGGTCGTAAAAGGTACCGTCAGCATCGGCAGTCCGAAATCCAAAGACAGTATCCGGGATATTCCGGTGCCGCTGAATGTCCGTCCGTGTGCCATCAAGCTGCGGGATACCACCGACCAGTTCATCTGGGAAAGCCCCAAGACCGGCTTGCCCTGCAACCCCACCCATTTCCGGGATGTTCTGGAAGAAGCGGGCGATGTCCGCTTGCTCACAAACAAATCTGGAAGAAGCGGGCGATGTCCGCTTGCTCACGCCGCACAGCTGCCGCCACACCTATGTGTCGCAGATGCAGGCGTTGGGCGTGGATATCCAGACCATCCAGAGCATCGTAGGCCACGCCGACACCGAGATGACTGAGCATTATCTCCATGTTCAGGAATCCATTCGGCAGAGTGCGATCCAGTTGTTCAGCGAGGCATTTTCGGCCTGAAAATTGGACGGAACAGCACTAATGGGACCAGATAAAATCTTTGGCATTGTGGTCAAAATGGGAGCGGGCACCGTTCAGCTCACAGGCCAGCGTCTTGTACAAGATCTCATTGATGAGGCTGGACTTGCCGGAACCGGAAATGCCGGTCACGCAGACGAACTCCCCCAGAGGGAACCGGACGTCGATGTTGCGCAGGTTATTTTCCCGTGCGCCCTTTACGGTCAGACAGTGGCCGTTGCCGGTGCGGCGGGTCTGGGGCACTGCAATGCGCTTGCGGCCGGAGAGGTAATCGCCGGTGATGCTCCGCTTGGCCTTACAGATATCCTTCACGCTGCCAGCGGCTACGATCTCGCCGCCGTGCACACCGGCACCGGGGCCTACGTCCACGATATAATCCGCGCTGCGCATGGTGTCCTCGTCGTGCTCCACCACAATGACCGTGTTGCCCAGATCCCGCAGGTTTTTCAGGGTAGCGATGAGTTTGTCGTTGTCCCGCTGATGCAGACCGATAGAGGGCTCGTCCAGCACATAGAGCACGCCGGACAGAGCGCTGCCGATCTGGGTGGTCAGACGGATGCGCTGGCTCTCGCCACCGGAAAGCGTGCCCGCCGCGCGGGCAAGCGTGAGATAATCCAGACCCACGCTCTGCAAGAATGCAGGCGGTTCCGGATCTCCTTCATGATCTGACCGCCGATCTGCCTCTGCTTCTCGGTGAGGTTCGGCTCGTTTTGCCGGATGAATTCCAGCTCATCCCGGATGGACATTTCACAGAACTCGCTGATGTTCTTATCCCCGATGGTCACAGCAAGCACCACCGGCTTCAGGCGCTGTCCGTGGCAGTCCGGACACTCCACGCCGGACATAAAGCTGCCGATTTCTTCCTTCATCCACTCGCTGCTCGTCTCGCGGAAGCGGCGCTCCAGATTTTCCACAATGCCCTCAAAGGTGTTGTAGTACACACCGCTGCCGAACTCGTTGGTTCGGTGCATCTCGATCTTTTCGCCGTTGGTGCCGTAGAGCAGGGCGTTCACCGCCTCAGTGCTCATATCCTTGATGGGCGTGTCCAGCGTAAAGCCGTATTTTTTACCCAGACCAAGGTAGTACATTTCGCTGACAGAGCCCTCGGCGTAGTACCAGCCGCTGGCCTTGATGGCCCCCTGCCGGATGGACAGGTTCTTATTGGGCAGGATGCGCTCCTCGTCCACCCGCATAAAGGTGCCAAGGCCGGTGCATTTTTCGCAGGCGCCCAGCGGGTTATTGAAGGAGAAGAGCCGGGGCGACAGGTCACTGATGGAAATGCCGTGCTCCGGGCAGGCAAAGTTCTGGCTGAAGGTCATGCACTCCCCACCGATGACATCCATCTCGGCCACGCCTCCGGTGAGCGCCAGCGCGGTCTCCAGCGAATCCGCCAGACGGCTGCGGATGCCCTTGCGCAGGGCAAGACGGTCCACCACGATTTCCACCGTATGCTTGATGTTCTTTTCCAGACTGATCTCCTCGTCCAGATCATACAGGTTGCCATCGATTTTCACGCGGGCATAGCCGGCGCGGCGGGCGGGCGGCGTCCAGCTCCTTCTGCTGCGTGCCCTTGCGCTGGCGTACCACAGGAGCCAGCACCTGGAATTTGGTGCCGTCCTCCAGCTTGAGCACGGCATCCACCATCTCATCCACGGTCTGCTGGCTGATGACCCGCCCGCACACCGGGCAGTGCGGCACGCCGATGCGGGCGTACAGCAGGCGCAGATAATCGTAGATCTCAGTCACAGTGCCCACGGTGGAGCGGGGGTTGTGGCTTGTGGTCTTCTGGTCAATGGAAATGGCCGGCGACAGGCCGGTGATCTCATCCACATCGGGCTTGTCCATCCGGCCCAGAAACATCCGGGCGTAGCTGGAAAGGCTCTCCACATAGCGGCGCTGCCCGTCCGCGTAGATGGTATCGAAAGCCAGACTGGACTTGCCCGAACCGGAAAGGCCGGTCATGACGATCAGCTTTTCCCTCGGGAGGGTCAGATCAATATTTTTCAGGTTGTGCTCGCGGGCACCTTTGATGACGATTTTATGTTTGCCAAGGTACTTTCTCCCTCTTCTCTGTGTCTGTGAATGATTCTGCCTGCGCTCCGTCTCTGCCGCCGAGTCCACCGTGGGGTTCTCGCCCCGGCGCAGGCGGTCGATCTGGTCGCGCAGGAAGGCCGCATGCTCAAATTCCAGCAGCTTGGCAGCCTCCTTCATCTCCCGGGTCAGGCGCTCGATGGCAGCTTCCCGCTCCATCTTGCCCATGCGGCGGGTGTTCCGCTTTGCGTTCTCCGCTTTATCGCTGATCTCGATGCTGTCTGCAATGGCCTTGACGATGGTTTTAGGCACGATGCCGTGTTCTTTATTGTAGGCCATCTGGATGGCACGGCGGCGCTCGGTCTCGGTGATGGCTCGTTCCATGCTGTCGGTCACCACATCGGCGTACATGATGACCATGCCCTCCGCGTTGCGGGCAGCGCGGCCGATGGTCTGGATCAGGCTGGTCTCGCTGCGCAGAAAGCCCTCCTTGTCGGCATCCAGAATGGCCACAAGGCTCACCTCCGGCAGATCCAGGCCCTCGCGCAGGAGGTTGATGCCCACCACCACATCGATGGAGCCCAGGCGCAGATCCTTGATGATCTCCATCCGCTCAAAGGTATCCACCTCGTGGTGCATATATTTGACCTTGATGCCCTGCTCGGTGAGGTAATCGGTGAGATCCTCGGCCATCTTTTTGGTCAAGGTGGTCACAAGCACCCGCTCCTGCCGCTGGATACGGGCATTGATCTCGCCCAGCAGGTCCACCACCTGCCCTTCCACCGGGCGCACCGAGATGACTGGGTCTAAAAGACCCGTGGGACGGATGACCTGCTGCGCCACCTGCGAGCTGTTCCGGCGCTCGTACTCGCCGGGGGTGGCGGAGACAAAGATCATCTGGTTGAGCTTGGACTCCACCTCCTCAAATTTCAGGGGGCGGTTATCAAAGGCGGACGGCAAACGGAAACCGTATTCCACCAGCGTTTTTTTGCGGGCGTAGTCGCCGCCGTACATGGCGCGCACCTGCGGCAGGGTGACGTGGCTCTCGTCCACAAACAGCAGAAAATCCTCCGGGAAATAATCCAGCAGGGTGGTGGGCATACTGCCCGGCGCACGACCGGACAGCACCGCCGAGTAGTTCTCGATGCCCTTGCAGATACCCACCTCGTTCAGCATCTCGATGTCGTAGTTCGTGCGCTGGGCAATGCGCTGGGCCTCGATCAGCTTGCCCTCGGCGGTGAACTGTTTGACCTGCGCATCGCACTCGGCGCGGATCTTTTCCAGCGCAGCGGCCTTTTTTTCCGCGCTGACGATATAGTGGCTGGCCGGGAAGATGGCAACGTGCTTGACCACGTTCTGCCGGGAGCCGGTAACGGGGTTGAACTCCGTGATGCGGTCGATCTCATCCCCGAAGAATTCCACCCGGATGGCAAGCTCGCTCATGTAAGCCAGATAAATGTCCACCGTGTCGCCATGCACCCGGAACTTATTGCGCACAAAATTCACGTCGTTGCGCTCGTATTGCAGGGTGACCAGCTTTTTGCACAGCTCGTCCCGCTCCATTTGCATCCCGGGGCGCAGACTGATGACCATGCTGCGGTAGTCGATGGGGTCGCCCAGCGAGTAGATACAGGACACCGATGCCACGATGATGACATCCCGCCGCTCGAAAAGCGCCATCGTCGCAGAGTGGCGCAGGCGGTCGATCTCGTCGTTGATAGCGCTGTCCTTTTCAATATAGGTATCGGTGCTGGGAATGTAGGCCTCCGGCTGGTAGTAGTCGTAGTAGCTGACGAAGTACTCCACCGCATTGTTGGGGAAAAACGAGCGGAACTCGGTACACAGCTGTGCCGCCAGCGTTTTGTTGTGCGCCAGCACCAGCGTGGGGCGGTTGCACTGGGCAATGACGTTGGCCATGGTAAAGGTTTTGCCGCTGCCGGTCACGCCCAGCAGGGTCTGGCAGCGGTCACCCCGCTGCACCCCCTCCACCAGCTGCGCGATCGCCTGAGGCTGGTCACCGGTGGGGGCATAGTTCGACACCAGTTCAAATTTTTCCTCTGCCATCGTTTTCTCCCTTCCGTGCGTATAACCACAATCCGTTGTTGCTTCAAGTTGTATTATAGCACGCACAATTTATAATGTAAACAGTTTTTTGTTTTACGGCCAGAACAGCGTGCCGGTCTTGAAATCGTAGATAGGCAGGCGGTTGGCGTCCCGCATGGAAAAATACTCGGTGTCGGTCAGGATAAAGTGGTCCAACAGGTGCACATTTACCAGTCCCAGTGCCCGGGCAATGCTGCCGGTAGCGTCCATGTCCTCCAGCGAGGGCAGCGCCACCCCGTTGGGGTGGTTGTGGCAGAGCACCACGGCATCCGTACCGCCCTTGATGGCGGCAGCCACCACGTTCTTGATATCCAGACTGACCCGGTCGGAGGTGCCCTCCCGCAGCCAGACGGCGGCGCGCACCCGCTTGCGGCTGTCCAGACTGACCAGCATGGCGCGCTCGTAGTCCGACCACGCAAATTTTGCCATCAGGTAGCTGCCCATCTGCTCGGTGGTCTTGATGCAGCGAGTGGTGCTGGTGCGGCTGCGGCCATAGTACCGGCTGATCTGGGGCAGCAGATGCAGCATCCGGGCAGTAGAGGGGCCTACGCCCTCCACGGTGCATAGTTCCTCCTCACTGGCCTCCAGCACCGCGGCAAAATCCCCAAAGCGGTCGATCAGGTCGTGAGCGATGCCGTTGGTGTCCTTTTGGGCGTTGGTGAGGTACAGCACATATTCCAGCGCTTCGTGCTCGGCCAGACTGTCCAGCCCGTAGCTTTGCACCCGCTCCCGCATCCGCTGGCGATGTCCCTTGTGCCGTTTATTCTCTGCCATGGCGGTACTCCTTTTTCTATGTTCTCTCCTTATAGTACCCATTTTGCGGCGCAAACACAAGCGTTCTGCAAAAATAACCCGGATTTTGCACCGGAATGCGCGTTGACTTCCCGCCCCGCCTGTATTACTATAAAAGCATGATTCTGACAAAAACGATGAGGATAGCTTTATGAAACAATTTACTGCCACCGCCAACGATGACGGCGTGCGTCTTTCGCGCTTTGTGCAGAGCGTGACCCGCGATTTTCCCACCAGCCTGCTGTACAAGAGTTTCCGCAACAAGCGGGTGAAGGTGAACGGCAAAAAGGCCGCACCGGAGTACCGTTTGCAGGCGGGAGACCTGATCGAGTTGTACATCAACGACGAGTTCTTCCCGCCCGAGGGCGCAAAGCCTGCAGCCCGCAAGCCTGCCCCCAAAAAGCAGCAGAACCAGCCCAAGGTGACCGTCATCTATGAGGACGAAAACCTTGCCGTGCTGTACAAGCCTACCCATCTGCTGTGCCACAGCGACCGCACCGGCGATGCAAACCTTGTGGACGCATTTACCCAGTATCTGGCCCAGAAGGGCGAGTACGACCCCCACGGCGAGAACCGCTTCAAGCCCGGCATCTGCAACCGGCTGGACCGCGGCACCGAGGGGCTGGTGATCGCCGCCAAGAGCTACGCCGCCCTGCGGGACATGAACGAGATCATCCGCACCGATCTGCTGAAGAAGGAGTACTACACCATCACGGTGGGCATTCCGCAGTCCGGGCGGTTCACCGCATGGTGGGAGCACGACGAGAAAAACAACAAGGTCAGCATCCACGCCCATCAATCGCAGGACGAGCGCCGCAAGCAGATCATTACGGACGTGGACGTGCTGCGCACCGAAGGCCCCTTCGCCCTCTGCCGCATCGGCCTTGTGACCGGGCGCACCCACCAGATTCGGGCGCATCTTGCCTTTCTGGGCGCGCCGGTGCTGGGCGACATCAAATACGGCAACCGCAAGATGAACGAGCGTACCGGCACCAAGACGCAGGCACTGTGCGCGGTGCGCATCAGCTTTCTGGATGTGCCGGAGGAAAACACCCTGCACTACCTCTCCGGCAAGGTCATCAAACTGAAAGACCCCCAGATCCTGCAGCAGTTTGATGCACTGGATAAGAGCAAAAACGTATAACAATAAGACCGCTGTTTGCAACAACTGCAAGCAGCGGCCTGTTTTTTGCGCTATTTTCTTTTTTTTGCCCCGTTCACGCTCGGCCGGGCAGCCAGACCGTTGTTTTTGCCCCGCAGGGGGTGTTCTGCCCAAACACTGCCGTGCCGCCATGGGCGGCGGCGATCTGCTGCACTACATACAGGCCAAGGATATGAGGCGCATTTTCGGCAGGCTCCGCAGCGTTCAGCGCCGCCAGAACGGCAGGGGGATAGCCGATGCCGTCATCCGCTACGGTCAGGCAGAAGCGCTCCCCTACCTGCCGGGTGTGCACCGTAATGTTCACCGGCTTTGGGTTATGCCGGACGCTGTTGTTCATCAGGTTTTCCAGCAGCCGTGCCAGCAGCGCCTCATCCACCGAAAGCACTGTCTGCTCTGCTGGTTCTTCCTGTTCCAGTGTGATCTCGCAGCGCTCTGCCAGCGGGCTTTCGCAAAACTGCGCCACCAGCTGCCGGAACAGCGGCCCTGCCCGGAGGTCTTTCCGGCGCAGGGGTTGGGCACCGTATTCCAGCTTACTGGTCAGGTTCAGGTCATCAATGAGGGTGCGCAGCTTTTTCGCACTGGATGCGGATACCGGCCGCTTTCTGCCGGGAGCTGTCCGGCAAAAGTGCATCCTGTTCCAGCTGCTCCGCCCAGCCTAAGATCAGCGCCAGCGGGTGCGCACGTCATGGCTGACCCCTGCGATCCACTGGGTGCGGGCGTTGTCCCGCCGGGAAAGCATTTCATTTTTGGCTTGCAGCTGCGCCCCGGTCTGGTTCAGCTTTTCTGCCAGTTCCCCGGCAAAACCATCCGTAGGCAGTTGAACGGTCTGCCCCTGCGCCAGTGCATCCAGACCGTTTGCCACGGTCTCCAGCCGCTTTGCCCCCCGCCAGCTCAGCCAGAAGCAGAGCACCAGACCCAGCATCAGCAATCCCAGCGCTGCCGCCGGGAGCACCCGCACCATGCTCAGAGCAAAGTCCGGTGAGCTGTAAACGCTGTACTTCCACAGGCTCCCCTTTGGCAGCCCGATGACGAACAGCCCGTAGGGTTCTGTCCAGCAGAACACCGGGTAATCCGCCAGATACCAGCGGGAAAATTTGGCGATATCGCCGGGAGTGTAGGCATGGTTCAGCTCCTGCGGCAGGCCGTAGCTCCAGCGGATGTTTCCCACATCATCCAGCACCATCGCCCACTCGTAGCCATTCATCCACTCCTGCGGGGTGCGTTCTGCCCCAAAGGCAAGCCCTTCGGCGGTCTCCACCATAGAATCCGCGATCTCGCTGGATGAATACTCCCGCTGCGGCAGGCGGTTGCCCTCCTGCCAGCCCAGCCAGCCCAGCACCGCAACACCGGAAAACAACAGCAGCAGAACAATGCCCACCGCCGCCAGCACATACCGCCGGATCAGGTGCACAAAGGTTTTCATGCTTCTTCCCCCTTTGTCAGCTTATAGCCAATGCCCCGCACCGTCCGCAGAAACTGCGGCGCACCGGGTTCGGCTTCCAGCTTCTCCCGCAGATGCCGGATATGTACCCCCAGACTGTTCTCGTAGCCATAGTAATCTGCGCCCCAGACCGCCGCACAAAGGGCATCGTAGGTAACGATGTGTCCCCGGTTCTCTGCCAATTTCCGCAGCAGCGCCAGTTCGGTAGCGGTCAGCGTCAGTGTTTTGCCCTCTGGCAGGGTAACAATGGCATCATTCAGGTCTACGCACCGCTCCCCCAGCTGCAAAGGTGCCGGTTTTGTACGGGACAGCTCTGCCCGGTACGCCCGCTGCAAAATATGCTGCACCCGCAGCAGCAGTTCCTGCATCAGAAAGGGCTTGGTCAGGTAGTCATCTGCGCCAAGACCCAGCCCGAACAGACGGTCGGCATCCGCATCCCGTGCAGAGAGAAACAGCGCCGGAACGTCCGCTTTTGCCCGCAGCGCCCGGAACAGCGAAAATCCATCCCCATCCGGCAGGTTGATATCCAGGATCATCAGCTCCGGCTGCTCTGCCGCAAAGCAGGCGCGGGCAGCGGCGCAGCTTTGGGCGGTTCTGATATGGCCATATCCTGCGCCCCGCAGCTGCTCACACAGCAGTGCCAGCAGCTCGGCGTTGTCATCCACAAGCAGGAGCTTTGCATCATAAATGGTATCCATAAGGGCAGTTCTCCTTTCCCGCCTTTACTATACCACACTTTTTTGCGCCGCAGCGGAAAACGCCTGCAAATTTAAGGGTAAATTAAGCTGGCCTTCCGGTCAGTTTAAGGCAGCGGGTGTATTCTGGCATCGTTCCGAAAACCGTGAATGCGAAAGGAGACCATTTATGAAACCTGTGATTGAGACCCATGCCCTTTGCAAAAAACCCATGGCCGTCCGGTGGTGGATCATTTGAGCCTGACTGTCCCGGAGGGCCGTGTTTACGGCTTTTTAGGCCCCAACGGTGCGGGCAAATCCACTACCATGAAGATGCTGCTGGGGCTTGTACACCCCACCGGTGGCAGTGTGGAACTGCTGGGTCACACCCTGAACGAAGCAAACCGCATTGCCCTGCTGCGACAGACCGGCAGTCTGATCGAATCCCCCTCCGGTTACCTGCACCTGACCGCCCGGGAAAACCTTTCCATCGTGGCTGACTTGAAAGACGTGGACCGGAAGGACATCAGCCGGGTGCTGGAGATCGTGCACCTGACCAAAGACGCTGACCGGAAGGTGGGGCAGTATTCCCTTGGCATGAAGCAGCGGCTGGGCATTGCCATGGCGCTGCTGGGCAGCCCCAAACTGCTGATCTTGGACGAACCTACGAATGGTCTGGACCCGGCGGGCATTCAGGAGATGCGCAGTCTGATCGCTTCCATGCCCCAGACCACCGGAGCCACCGTGCTGATCTCCAGCCACCTGCTGGGAGAAATCGAGCAGATGGTGGATCAGGTGGGCATCTTGAACCACGGCAAACTGCTGTTCGAGGGTTCTTTGCAGCAGCTGCAAAAGCACAGCCGGGGCGGCATTCTGCTGCGGGTGCTGGACGCACCCAAAGCCGCAGCCGTCCTGCAGCAGCAGGGAGTAAAAGCCGCTGCACCGGCAGACCAGCCGGACACCCTGCAGCTGCCCCCGCTGCCGGACGAAGCGCTGGCGGCACTGGTCTGCACCCTTGCCGAAAGCGGCGTGGGTGTGGTTGGCCTGACTGCGCAGACAAAGAGCCTTGAGGACATCTTCCTCAGCCTGACCCAGACCAGCGGGGAGGTGGCGTAAGATGGCAGCTTTCCGTGCAGAACTGCAAAAAGCCCACCGTCGGCACGACCTTGCTCTCTGCCTGCTCATCCCCGGCATTGTCGTGCTATGGGTGGGTGGCCTTGCCCCGGCAGACCCGGAGGAGCTCGCCAACGGTTACAGCGCCCTGCTTTACAGCCTGCCCGTCATTGAAGCCATTCTGATGCCGGTGATGATGGCAGTGCTGGCCTCCCGGCTGTGGGATATGGAGATCAAAGGCAACACTGCAAAGCTGCTCTACACCCTGCAGAGCCGCCGCAGCCTGTTTGCAGGCAAAGCGGTCTTTGGAGTGCTGGAGGTGCTGTTGGTCACGGTGCTGGAGCTGGCCTGTGTTCCGGTGCTGGGGCGCGTTCATGGTTATACCGAAGCCTTTCCCACGGGGCAGCTGATCTACCTATTCATCTGCACGCTGGCGGTGGACACAATGCTCTTCTTTGGAGAATTTCTGCTGATGCTGTGGGTGGGCAATCCCCTGCCGGCGCTCTGCGTGGGCATCGTAGGGGCGCTGGTGGGGCTGTTCTCTGCTTTTATGCCGCCGCTTGCCAGTTACTTTGTGCCCTTTGGGTACTACATCCCTCTGAGCGCCTACGAAGTGGCGAACTGGGACAAGGCCACCCACACCGTCACCTACGGCACCCGCTCCTTCAACTGGGGGCTGCTGGCCTTCACCCTTGCGCTGGGCGCTGTGCTGTTTGCCCTTGCGTGGCGCAAGGTACAGGACGAGGAGGTATAAAACCATGCTGAAACGCTGTATTCTTGCGGAGAACCGCAAACTTCACGCATCCCCCATCTGGGCAATGTTCTTTGTACTGCCCATTCTTTCGGCCACCTATGGTACCTTCAATTATCTGCAAAATCTTGAGATCCTCACCGACGGCTGGTATAGCCTGTGGACCCAGCACACCCTGTTTTATTCCATGCTCTTCTTCCCTGCCATGGTAGCCACCTATGCTGCCTACTTGTGGCGGCTGGAACATCTGGGGCACAACTGGAACCTTATCATGGCAAGCCCCGTACCGCCGCTGGACCTGCTTGCCGCAAAGTTTGCGGTGGTGACAAAGCTGGCGCTGCTGACCCACGGTTTTGTGTTTGCGCTGTTCGTGTTCTGCGGCAAGGTATTTGCCCATCTGCCCGGGCTGCCGCCGGTCACCTTACCTCTGTTTTTACTGCGGGGACTGCTGGGTGCGTTGGCTGTCATTGCCGCACAGCTGGTGCTGGCCATGGCATCCGCAGCTTTGCCGTGCCCATTTTTCTGGGGCTGCTGGGCGGCATTACCGGCATCTTTATCAGCTCCAAGGGTCATGGGCTGTTGTGGCCCTATTCCCTGATGCAACTCGGAATGAACTCCAACAGAAGTGCGGATGCTCTGGCTGGCAGCTACGGGCTGTTTGCCTTCAGCTGCATCTTCTGGCTGGGGACGATGTTCCTTCTGGCATGGCTGCTTTTACGCCGGGAGGATGTGCGGGCGTAAGGCGCGACAACACGCAGGACGGTTTCTCAAAAACGTTCCTGTGACACAATTTTCGCATCGCTGACAGACAGAAAAAAAACCTCCCCATGCAGTTATCCTGCACGGGGAGGTTTTGTTATATGGGAATAGGGATGCTGCCTTAGCGCTTATACTTTGCGGCAGTCTGCAAACGCTGCATGGCACGGTTCAGGGCAATCTTGCTCTGGTAATACTCGTGCATGCTCTGCTTGTGCTGCAAGCGTTCCTCGGCGCGGATGCGGGCGTCCTCGGCACGGTTCTTGTCGATGTCCTCCGGGCGCTCGGCGCTGTCCACCAGCACCATCACATAGGCGGGCGTCACCTCGGCAATGCCGTCGCCTACCAGCACATCCCGGGCCTTGCCGTCCACTACAAAGTGGAGGATGCCCATATGCAGCGCTACCAGAACCGGGTTATGCCCGGCCTGTACGCCGTAGATGCCATCGCTGATGGGCAAGGTCAGATCCTCGCAGTCACCCTGATAGAACTCACCGCTGGACGCTGTGATGCTCAGCATGAACTTGTTCATCAGACGGCACCGCCCTTTTCCTCAGCCAGCTTCTTTTCTGCCTTTTCGCGTGCTTCCTCCAGCGTACCTACGTTGAAGAATGCCCACTCCGGCAGGTCATCGGCCTTGCCGTCCACAATGGCGGCAAAGCTGCGCACGGTGTCCTTCAGGGGCACATACTTGCCCTTTGAGGCCGGTAAAGTTTTCGGCCACGGCAAAGGGCTGGGACAGGAATTTCTGCAGCTTGCGGGCGCGCATGACGGTCAGCTTGTCGTTCTCGTCCAGCTCGTCCATGCCCAGAATGGCAATGATGTCCTGCAATTCCTGATAGCGCTGCAGAATGGACTGCACCTTGCGGGCTACGCGGTAATGCTCCTCGCCCACGATGTCCGCTTCCAGAATGCGGGAGGTGGAGGCCAGCGGGTCCACGGCCGGGTAAATGCCCTGCTCCACGATCTTACGGGACAGCACGGTAGTGGCATCCAGATGTGCAAAGGTGGTGGCGGGGGCGGGGTCGGTCAGGTCATCGGCAGGCACATAGACGGCCTGCACCGAGGTGATGGAACCGTCCTTGGTGGAGGTGATGCGCTCCTGCAGAGCGCCCAGCTCGTTGGCCAGCGTAGGCTGGTAGCCCACGGCAGAGGGCATACGGCCCATCAGAGCGGAGACCTCACTGCCGGCCTGCACGAAACGGAAGATGTTATCAATGAACAGCAGCACGTCCTTGTGGGTCTCCTCACGGAAGTACTCTGCCATGGTCAGGCCGGTCTCGGCCACACGCATACGTGCTCCTGGGGGCTCGTTCATCTGACCAAAGACCAGTGCGGTCTTATTCAGAACACCGGACTCGTTCATCTCGCCCCAAAGGTCGCAGCCCTCGCGGGAGCGCTCGCCCACGCCGGTGAAGATGGAGTAGCCGCCGTGCTCGGTGGCTACGTTATGGATCAGCTCCTGAATCAGCACAGTCTTGCCCACGCCGGCACCGCCGAACAGGCCGATCTTGCCGCCCTTAGCGTAAGGAGCCAGCAGGTCGATGACCTTGATGCCGGTCTCCAGAATCTCAGTTGCGGGCTTCTGCTCTGCAAAGCCGGGTGCCTTGCGGTGGATGGGCCAGTGCGGCAGCTCGTCCACAGCGCCCTTGCCGTCAATGGGGCGGCCCAGCGGGTCGAACATACGGCCCAGTGTGCCCTCGCCCACAGGGGCGGTCAGGCCGTGGCCGGTAGCTTCCACCGGCATACCCTTGCCCAGACCCTCGCTGGCAGAAAGCATGATGCAGCGCACCGTGGTCTCGTTCACATGCTGCGTTACTTCCATCGTGCGCTCGGCGCCCTCAGCGGTCACTGTCAGCGCTTCCTGCAGGGCAGGCAGCCTGCCGGCGGTGAACTGCACGTCCACCACGGGGCCTGCTACGCGAATAATAGTTCCCTGTATCATTTGGATTGCCTCTTGTCAAATCTTGTTTGTCCAACGAATCCTCTCAGTCATCGCCGTCAGGCGTGACGGAGAGGGTTTTCCTTTATTATGTCCGGTCCTGCACAGCAGCTGCGCCGCCGATGATCTCGGTGATCTCCTGCGTAATGGAGCCCTGACGGGTGCGGTTGTATTCCAGCTGCAGCTCCCGGATCATGTCGTTGGCGTTCTTGGTAGCGGAATCCATGGCAGTCATGCGGGCGCTCTGCTCTGCGCAGAAGCTCTCGGTCATGGCACCAAAGATCATGCCGTGCATATAGATGGGTGCGATCTGCTCGAACACTGTCCATGCGTCCGGCACCAGTTCCACCTCGCCCTTGGGGTCGCCCAGACCCTTGGGAGCAGGCTGCAAAAACCGCCGGTCCAGCGGCAGCAGACGCTCCATGACAGGCTCACTGGTAAGGGCGTTCTGGATCTTGGTGTAGACGATGTAGATCTCGTCCAGCTTGCCGGACTTGAAGTCGTCAATGGCGTCTACCGTGATGTCGCGGGCACGCTGCAACGTGGGTGCGGTTGCGCTATAACGGAACTCCTCCACAAGGCGGGGGTCCCGGTGGCGCAGGGCGCGGTAACCCACCTGACCGATGACATAAAAGCGGTCGTTGGGGTCTGCGTGCTCCCGCAAAAATTTGAGCAGGTTCTGGTTATAAGCACCTGCCATGCCCTTATCGGCAGTAAGCACCAAATACGCCCGCCGGGGGTTTTCCAGATTCCGCTCATGGAAGAAGGGGTGCTCCGGCTCCTCCGGCAGATGCGGCACAACACGGGAGATGGTATCCCGCATACGGTTGAAGTAAGGGGACACATTCTGGTAGTTCTGCCGTGCCTTGCGCAGCTTGGACGAAGAGATCAGGTACATGGCATTGGTGATCTTCATGGTATCCTGAATGCTCTCGATGCGCTCCTTCAGCAGCTTACTGGACGGCATGGTTGTCGCCTCCCGCATAAGCTTTCCAGGCGTTCAGGATGGCGTCCACCCGGTCGGGTTCCAGCTTGCCGTCGGCATCGATCTTCTGCATGGTGCCGGAGACGTCTGCACGGAACTGCCGCACAAAGGCAGCGGTCTTTTCCCGCTGCTCTGCGGTGGGCAGAGTGTCCAGCAGGCCGTGGGAAGCCAGCACCAGAATGACCACCTGTTCGGCATCGGACTTGGGCTGGCACAGCGGCTGCTTGAGCATTTCCATCAGAGCCTTGCCGTGCTCCAGCTGGCGGCGGGTCTCGGCGTCCAGATCGGAGCTGAACTGTGCAAAGGATTCCATCTCCTTATACTGTGCCAGCTCGATACGCAGGTTTGCGTTGGCCTTTTTCATGGCCTTGGTCTGGGCAGCGCCGCCCACACGGGAAACCGACAGACCCACGTTGACAGCCGGACGGTTGCCTGCATTAAACAGGGCGCTCTCCAGGAAGATCTGACCGTCGGTGATGGAAATGACATTGGTGGGAATGTAGGCCGAAACGTCGCCTGCCTGGGTTTCAACAATGGGCAGTGCGGTGATAGAGCCGCCGCCCAGGTCGTCCCGCATACGGCAGGAACGTTCCAGCAGACGGGAATGCAGGTAGAACACATCGCCGGGGTAAGCTTCACGGCCCGGAGAGCGGCGCAGCAGCAGCGAGATGGCACGGTAGGCCACCGCGTGCTTGGACAGATCATCGTAAACGATGAGCACGCTCTTGCCCTTGGCCATGAAGTACTCGGCCAGTGCAGTGCCCGCATAGGGAGCGATGTACTGCAGCGGGGCAGAATCCGACGCGGTAGCTGCCACGATGGTGGTATAGCTCATAGCGCCATGCTTTTTCAGATCCTCAGCCACGCGGGCGATGGAAGAAGCCTTCTGACCGATGGCAACATAGATGCACAGCACATCCTTGTCCTTCTGGTTCAGGATGGCGTCGGTGGCAATGGAAGTCTTACCGGTCTGACGGTCGCCGATGATCAGCTCACGCTGACCGCGGCCGATGGGGAACATAGAGTCGATGGCCAGAATACCGGTGTGCAACGGGGTGTCCACGCTCTGGCGCTCCAGAATACTGGGTGCCTGCTTCTCAATGGGGTTATAGCCCTCGGCCTCGATGGGGCCTTTGCCGTCGATGGGCTCGCCCAGCGGGTTGATAACACGGCCCAGGAAAGCTTCGCCGACGGGGATACCGGCGCGCTTGCCACTGCGGGTCACCAGGGTGCCCACGCCGACGGATTCGGCACCATCGAACAGCATAATGCCCAGGTGGGAAGGCTCAACGCTTTCCACCATGCCCTTGGCACCGTTTTCAAAGGTGACAATCTCGCCGTACACGGCGCGGTCCATGCCGTCAATGTGCACGATGCCATCGGCGGAGGAGATGACCACGCCGCCCTCTGCGGAGGTCTCGGCGGGCTTGTAGTCCTCGATGCGGGTCTTGAGGGTAGCCAGCGAGGGCTTGCCCTCCATCATTTTGTCCAGCTGATGACGGCCGGAATTGTCGAACACGCGGTCGCCCACCTGCAGGACATAGCCGGAAAGCAGGCTCTCGTCCACGGTGATATTCAGGATGACTTCCGTGGCGTCATACAGCTTTTTGATCTCCGACTTGATGCGATCCAGATCTTTTTCACGGAGCTTATGGGCGCAGCGCAGGCTGGCCTTGACGATGCGGTTATCCGCAAAAAATTCACGACTGAATTCAGTTGCCATTGCCTGCACCTGCTTTCTGCAGCAGATCGTCCAGCAGCTGATCATCATCCTGGGCGGTCAAATTATGTTTCAAAAAAAGCTTTTCGCACATGGAGCGTGCCAGTGCCGTAGCCTGTGCATCTGCTTCCCGCAGCTTGTTCTGGCGCTCGATCTCCACAGCAGCCTTACCGGCAGCCACGATCTCGTCGGCCTGCTTCTGCGCATCAGCCAGCAGCTGCTGCTTTTCCACCTCGGCCTGCTTCTCGTAGGCTTCGCGGCGGGCTGCGGCTTCGTTGTCCACATTACGCAGCTTGTCCTGCGCAGTCGTAAGTGCTGCGGCAGCCTCGGTCTTGGAGGTCTGTGCCGCTGCAATGTCTGCCTCGATCGTCTTCTGGCGCTGATCCAGCACGTTCTGGATGGGCTTGAACAAAAACTTGCGCAGCAGCACATACAGGATCAGGACATCCACCACGGTCCACAGCAGGTTCAAATCCAACTTCAGCATTCGTCCACGCCTCCGTTACTGGCCCAGGAACAGGATGATCAGCAGTGCAACGACGAAACCGAAAATTGCGGTACCTTCTGCCAGAGCAGCGCCCAGCAGCAGGTTCGTCTGGATCTTACCGGAAGCCTCCGGCTGGCGGGAGATAGCCTCCGTTGCCTTACCCGTTGCAATACCAATGCCAATACCGCCGCCAATACCGGTCAGCGCTGCAATACCAGCGCCCAGAGCTACCAAACCACTCATAGTTCTATCTCCTTTGTAATAACATTTTTAAATTTGTTGTTTATTCCTCGCCGCCGATGCTTTCTTTCATGAACAGTGCGGTCAGGAACACGAAAACATAGGTCTGGATCAGACCGTCGAACAGGTCAAAATACAGGCTGAACACCGCCGGGACGAACACCGGCACCACCAGCTTGAGCAGTTCCATGATAACGAACGCGCCCAGCACGTTGCCGAACAGTCGCATGCACAGACTGGTGGGGCGAATGGCAATCTCGAGGATGTTCATAGGGGTCATGATGGGGGTAGGGGCTGCAAGGCTCTTGAGAAAGCCCGCGCCGCCCCGGGCGCGAACGCCTGCATACTCGATAAGCACGATGCTCATAAGCGCCAGCGCAGCGGTCACATCCAGATCCTTTGTGGGGGGCTTTACGCCGAACACACCGATCACGTTGGAGCAGGCAATGTACATGGCCACGGTCATCAGGTAAGGCACATAGCGCCTGCCCTCCTTGCCCAGCAACCCTTCAAAGAAGTTTTTGCCAAGGGAGTACAGCGCTTCCAGTGCTGCCTGACGCTTGCTGATGTGATCCACCTTCAGGTTGCGGGTAAGCAGGATGGAGCCCACCACCAGCAGCAGCATGATCACCCAGCTGATGACCACCGATTCCGGGATCTGCAGCGAGCCGACCTTGACATACTCCACGGTGAGCTCTTCCATCAGAGCCTGCGTCAATTTGTTCATTTGCTTTTCCTCCTTCCTGCAGGGATAGGGGTCTGCGGGCGGGAGCCGGGTGTGCGGCAGATCCCCGGCCGAGGATCTGTCGCACACCTTTGCTCCGCGCCCCTTCACACCTTCTTATCGCGCGAAGAAAAGACTGTGCACCGTGAAAAAAGCAAGGAAGGCGCTGCCTGAATGCTATCTGCGCCCTCCCCTTTCTTTTTCGGTTTCGTCTTTTTTCGTTGTGTATAATAGTACGATTGCACAAAATTGGCAAGGGTATTTGTGCACATTCTACATTTTATCCGGTAGCATTGCACCAGCAAAACAAAACTGTTGTACAGAGTGCACAATTGCAAGTTAATAAAGCATATAATCTGTACAATCTTCTTGGATTTATCCAGTGCTTTGCAGGCGTATTCTGCCGGTTTTGGAAAATATTTCCGTAAAAATAGCCATACCGTATAGCTTTTATATATCTGGTATATAAAAAACGTATAGGTATCTTCCCCGGCATGTTCCGACAGCATCTTATGTATATTTCTTATACATATTTATTATAGAATCGCAGCTAAACCGCCTTACATGGCCTGCTTTTCCCCACGGCGGAACACCAGCCGGAAGATGGCACGGGCAAGCGGGCCGCAGTACAGCATCTGCCAGCACAGCGCCATGGGCATATTGCAGCCCCAAGTATGTACCCACATCCCAAAGCTCGGCTCTTTGAACAGCAGCGTTGCGACCAGACTCATCACCGGGCACATGATGCACACAATCATCAGCGAGATGGCGTAGGTGATGAACTGCGGGCGGTCTGTGGGGCGCATAAACAGGAATGCCAGCTTAGTGGCCAGCTTTTCCACCACAAAAAATTCCAGCACAAAGGCCACCGGCACCATGATCGGCATTTCGTGCAGAGCCATAACAAAGGTGGCGTTGGTCACGCCGTTTGTGTTCAGCGCCACATTGTAGACGATCATGCCATAGACCATGATAGCGGCCATGACAATGGTAAAGAAGATGCGTTCCGGTAAAGTTTTAGGCATTTTGATTGATTCTCCGTTTCTTTTTTATGCAAATTTTCGCCGCAAAAAAGCCGCCCCGCGAAACTTTCATCTCGCGGGGCGGCGGCGACTACCATTCATTGACGTTATTTTAGCACAAATCGATCCGTCGCATAATACCTTGCGGGCACTTTCTCCCCTTTTGTGGAAAATCCTTCACGAACGACCCGGAATTTCTGGGCAATTTTCCCGCACTGCCGCAGACTTTAGCATTGCACAAAAACAAAGTCCATTCTTTGTGCGGTCTGCCAATAGACAAAACGTGCATCTTCCTGTATAATTAAGCCAGAAACCAGAGAAGTACAGCAGAAGCTCAAAAGAGAGTTACTCCCGCTGACTTTAAGAAGAAAGGAGCGAGACCGATGGTCGATATGGAACCCGCACAGCAGGGACAGGCTGTCGGGATTCGCTGAGAAGCAAAATAGAGGCTCACCACAGACGGGATGTTTCCCCCGTATAAAAACACAAAAACAGAGCCAGTCTTGAGCATCAAAAATGCGATAACGCGACAACCTGTCGATTCAATTCTTCCCCAGAGCGTTCAGATAGATCCGCTGGAGATGATTCTTATGAAAGTATCAATGATCCGGAGAACCTTATTTGAATAGCTGAAAAGGAGTTCTACCAATGTACTAAGTAAGACGTTTCCCTTGCAAATCTAACTCGAAAGAATGTGGTAATATGAAATTCATCCTCATGAACCGTTTGCCGCAGTCCAACAGTTGAGAAAAGGGTCAGTCCAATGTACAGTTGATTTTCATCCCCTTGCAAAGTACCTAAATTCTGAAGAAACGTTTCTAAGGAGAGTCACCCTATGAAACCCGTATTCTGAAAATGAGGTCACCAAGGAGAAGAGGCTTATGACTCCGAAGAAGTAAGTATCCAGCCGGACGAGGGCTTGCAACCGCCTCGTCCGGCTGGTTTTGTTTTATGTTGTTTCAACAAATAGTTGATGCGCAATTTATGCAAAATTTACGAAGGAAGGTTGAATAGCGTCCTTGTGTTTTCGCCTCCCTATGTTATAATATGGTAAAAGATGGGAGGTGCATTTTATGCAGCTGGCGTTTGGCTGGTACAACATTATTGAACTCTTGTTCTGCCTTGTGGCGCTGTGGATGGGCATCCGCGACCTGCAGGGCAAAGACCCGCCGATCCACACCTTTTTCAATCAATATGACAGCGACCCGGAATACCGCGCCATGTGGCAGAAGAAAAACGGCGTGTGGGAGATCTTCAACGCAATGGTTCTTGCTTCTTCGCAGTTTCTGGGCAACTTCCCTACCCTGAGCAACGGGGTACGCACCATTACAGTCATCGTTGATGTGATCTACCTGATTTTGTACGAGATCTGGGAGCACAGCGCGGATTGAGCCGCCGGGAGGCAAGTACAAATATATGAACCTGAACCTTTCCACTTCAGACTGGCTGAACGCTGCACTGGGCGTGCTATTTTTATACCGCGGCATCCGGGACTTGTACAATGGCACCGGCACCGGTTGGAGCAATGAGGACGAAAAGAACCACTTCCACAGACCCTTCGGCATTCTGTCGCTCCTTTGCGGTGCGCTCTGGCTGGTCAACATTTTTCTACCTAGAGTAGAGCCGCTGCACTCCATTTTAATGGTCGTGACGCTCGTGTTCTGCGTTGCTCTGCTGATCTCGCATCTGTGCTATACCCTGAGCAGGGACGACAAAAACAAAAAGTGAGGAGGTTTTATGGAAGTTATCTGCGCAATTTTAGTCGCGCTTTTCGGCATCGGGTTCGGTATTTTTATGGCGCTGCAGCCGGAGGATGCCATTGCCTTGCGTTCCCGTGGGCGGTATACGCAGGTGCCCGAACCTACGGAAGAGTACATCCGACTGACCCGGCTGGAGGGCATCGTAGTTTCGGTGCTCTGTGCTGTGCTTTTGGTGGTGCTGCTGTTCGCACCCAAATAAGACTTTGCAGCTTCCCTCTTGCGGATTTTTTCTCACCCTGTTACAATGAGAAAAAACGCAGGAGGTTTCTTGTTATGGTCAAGCATGTTATTCTCTGGCAGCTGAAGGACGAGCTGTCCGCCGAGGAAAAGGCCGCCGTCAAGGCTGGCATCAAAGAGGGGCTGGAAAGCCTTTCCGGCAAGATTCCGGGGCTTGTGGACATCCATGTCAACATTGATGCGCTCCCCTCCTCCAACGCCGACCTGATGCTGGACACCACCTTTGAGAGCGCCGAGGCTCTCAAAGGCTACTCCACCCACCCGGCGCATGTGGCAGTGGCAAACAGCAAGGTGCGTCCCTACTACAAAAACCGCGTCTGTCTGGACTACGAGGTGTAATACGGCACATCTGCGGACGCTCCGGGATGCCATTTTATGGAATAAACTTACGCAAAAAGGGTCATTGCACGGTTTGTGCAATGACCCTTTTACTATCAGGCGATGCTGAACTTACTGAACGAACTCCACGGTGTACTCAAAGCCGTACTCTTCCTGCAGCTTCTTGACCTCGGGCTCGCAGTCCTCGATGAAAGTGGGAGCGTAAACAGAAGCGCCGTTGTGGGCTTTCTTGTAGTCCTCCACGATCTGCTGCAGCTTTGCCCAGCCCTCGTTGTTGCTTGTTCTGGTCGATGCTGTCGGGGAAGTTGATGATGAACTCGCGGTGTTTGGGAATACGTGCCTTCATAATAGTGATCTCCTTATTCTTATCGTTTTCAATAAATCAGCTTTTTATTCAGAAGCGGAGCGCTTTGCCCCGCGACCTGCGGAAAAACGGTTACAGCCCGAACACCCGGCGGGCGTTTGCGGCAGTGGTGCGGAACACCTCTTCCGGGGCAAGCGCCTTGCGCTGGGCGATGTATGCACCCACATAGCGGACGAGGGAGCTGTCACAGCGGATGCCACGCACAGGCTCCGGTGCCATATAGGGGCAGTCGGTCTCCAGCACAATAGCGTCCAGCGGCAGGGCTTCGATGGCCTTGGCTGCGCGCTTGGCGCCGTTGAAGGTGCAAGCGCCGCCAAAACCGATGTACAGCCCCTGCGCTGCCAACTGCACGGCATCCTCGGCGCTGCCGGAATAGCAATGCACAATGCCCTTGGGGCGGTACTTTTTAAGCAGGGCGTAGACGTCTGCGTGCGCCTGCCGGTCGTGCACGATGATGGGCTTGTCCAGTTCCAGCGCCAGCCGAATCTCGGCCTCAAACAGTGCCAGCTGGGCATCCTTGGGCACAGGCCAGTGGTAATCCAGCCCACACTCCCCTACTGCCACTACCTTGGGGTCCTCGTAATAGGGCATCAGCGCGCGCATCTCGGCGGCCCAGTCGCCGCCGTACACCGACACCGTGGGCGCCGGGCCTTCCTCGCCGCAGTCGGCGGCGGGCAGCAGGCTTTCCGGGTGGATGCCAATGGCCGCCACCACCCATGGGTAGCGGTGCGCCAGCTCCAGCACCCGGGGCGCATCCCCGGAGTGGGTGGCCTGCTCGCACACGCCTACCACGCCCTTGTCGGGCAGGCTGTCCAGCAGTGCAATGCGGTCGGCATCAAAGGCGCGGGAACTGTAATGGGCGTGGGTGTCGAAAATAGGTCCGGTCATACCTTCTCCTTTTTGGCGGGGGCTTTGTTCACCAGCCAGATGCCCATGCAGACGAACACCAGCGCCGCCAGATACTGCCAGCGGAACAGCGGTTCTCCGTTGAGCACGGCGCTGAGCAGCACGTTGACCACCGGGTTGACGAAACCAAAGATGGCGATACGGCTGACCGGGTTGTTTTTCATCAGCAGCGCCCACAAAATATAGCCTGCGCCGCAGATAAAGGCCAGATACAGCATGACCACCGCAGCCAGTGCGCTTTGCACATGGAGACGGCCGCCCATGACAGTGCCCAGCACAAACAGTGCCAGCCCACCCACAAACAGGTTCAGGAAGCAGACAGCAAAGCTGTCGGCCTTTTTGGTGACCGACTTATTCCACGGGCCGGACAGGGTGAAGATGACGGTCGCTGCCATCATACAGAACACGCCCCAGCCGCTGCCGCTGCCGTGGTTGCCAATCGTACCGATAAGCACTCCGGCAAAACCCACAGCGCAGCCCAGCGTTTTTGCCGGGGTCATGCGCCGCATTGCCGTAGATAAAGTGGGCAAAGATGACGCCCAGAAAGCTTTGGGTGCTGTTCAGGATGCCGCCAAACGCGCCGGTGAGCATGGCCACGGCGATATAGTAGAACGCATACTGTGCCGTGGTCTGCCACAGACCCAGCGCACAGCACTCGGCTGCTACCCTGCCCCGGGGCAGGCGGGGTGCTTTTCCCTGCAGCAGAATGCTGCCCAGCAGCACCAGCACGCTGCCCAGCATGAACCGCACCCCTGCAAAGCAGAAGATGGAGGCCGTGTTGCCGGAGTCGATGGAGAACAGGCGGTAGCCCAGCTTGATGAACGGAAAGGCCGAGCCCCACAGGACATTACAGAAAATAGCCAGCAGCACGGCGCACACCGGCGTGCCGAAGATCTTATCCAGCTTTGCCGCACGAACGGCTGTATTATCAGACATGATGCTCCTCACTTAGTGGATACGGCTGCCCACGGGGGTATCGTCGCCGTAGAAGGCAATGGAGCAGCCGCCGTCGGCGGTGTCGGCAGCGAAGATCATGCCCTCGCTGACGTACTTGCCCTTGAGCATGGGACGGGGTGCCAGATTGCACACAATGCCCAGCTTTTTGCCGATGAGATCCTCCGGCTTGAACCACTTGGCAATGCCGGACAGGATGCAGCGCTCCCGCTCGCCGTCAAAAACGGTGAGGTGCAGCAGCTTTTTGCTCTCCTTCAGGTTCTCACAGGCGCGCACCTCGGCCACGCGCAGCTCCACCTTGCAGAAGGTGTCAAAGTCGATCTCTTCCTCGTGGGTGAAGTCCACGGTGCTCTCCTCTGCGGGGGCGGCAGCCTTCTTCTCGGCTTCCTCCTTGGCTTTGTTGGCAGCAGCGGCAGCAGCCTTGCGCTTCTCGTCCTCTTCCTTCAGGTGGGCGATCTCATTGGCCACGTCAATGCGGGGGAACAGTGCCTCGCCCTTGTGCACGGTATAGGTCTGCTGTGCGCCGTAGGTGGTCTTGGTCAGATCCAGAGCAGACGCGTCCAGACCCAGCTGTTCCATCATCTTGGGTGCAGTGGTGGGCAGGTATGCGTTCAGCAGAATGCCGCACACGCGCAGTGCCTCGCACAGATGGTACAGCACGCTCTCCAGACGGGCCTTGTTGGCCTCGTCCTTGGCCAGCGCCCAGGGAGCGGTCTCGTCGATGTACTTGTTGGCGCGCTGGATGACCGCAAAGATCTCCATCAGGGCCTGCGGAATGGTCAGGTTGTCCATGTCGGCCGTGACCTTGGCGGTCAGCTCGTTGACCATGGTCTCCAGCTCGGTGTCAATGGCCTCGGTACCGGCCACATTATGCACGGTGCCGCCGAAGTACTTTTCGCACATGGCCACGGTGCGGCTGAGCAGGTTGCCCAGGTCGTTGGCCAGATCACTGTTGATGCGGTTGATCAGTGCCTCGTTGGTGAACATACCGTCGTTGCCAAAGGGGATCTCGCGCAGCAGGAAGTAGCGGATGGCGTCCACGCCGTAGCGATCGCACAGGATAACGGGGTCTACCACGTTGCCCACAGACTTGGACATCTTGCCGCCGTTCATCAGCAGCCAGCCGTGGCCGAACACGCGCTTAGGCAGCGGCAGATCCAGTGCCATCAGCATGGCAGGCCACAGGATGGTGTGGAAACGCAGGATTTCCTTGCCCACCATGTGCAGGTCGGCCGGCCAGAACTTATCGTAATCGTGATAAGTCTCGTTGCCGTAGCCCAGTGCAGAGATATAGTTGCTCAGAGCATCGACCCAGACGTACATGGTGTGTTTGGGGTCGAAGGGCACAGGGATGCCCCACTTGACCGAGGTACGGGACACGCAGGTATCCTGCAGGCCCTGCTTGATGAAGGCGATCATCTCGTTCTTGCGGCTCTCGGGCTGGATGAACTGGGGGTTCTCCTCGTAGAGCTTCAGCAGGCGGTCAGCGTACTTGCTGGTCTTGAAGAAGTAGGCTTCCTCGTGGGCATCGTAGACTTCGCGGCCGCAGTCCGGGCACTTGCCGTCCACCAGCTGGCTGTCGGTCCAGAAGCTCTCGCAGGGCTTGCAGTAGTGGCCGATGTACTCGCCCTTATAGATATCGCCCTGCTCGTACAGCTTGGTGAAGATCTTCTGGCAGCTTTCCATATGGTAATCGTCAGTGGTGCGGATAAAGCGGTCGTAGCTGACATCCAGCAGCTTCCACAGATCCTTGACGGTGGCCACGATCTTGTCCACATACTCTTTGGGGGTGACGCCGGCATCGGCAGCCTTATCCTGGATCTTCTGGCCGTGCTCATCGGTGCCGGTCAGGAACATGACGTCATAGCCCTGCATCCGCTTGAAACGGGCCAGCGCATCGCAGGCCACGGTGGTGTAGCTGTGGCCGATGTGCAGCTTATCGCTGGGGTAATAGATGGGGGTGGTGATATAAAATGTCTTGTGTTCGCTCATGGGGTTCTATCTTCCTTTCTTTTGGTTCTGCAGCTTCTCCTGCAAGCAAAAAGCGCTCCCGCCCTGCCGGGTATAACCGGACAAGGACGAGAGCGCTGAACCTTCGTGGTACCACCTTGCTTCGCTGCGCCCTCTGCGGACGCAGCCTTTAGCCGGCAAAAACCGGCCTTTGCGCGGTAACGGGCGCACCCCGTCGCAGACTCATTGTTCACCTGCGCGGCTCCAAGACCATCTTCGGCACCGCGCGGCCTGCCCGGTTCCATCCTTCGGGCTTTCTGTCAGGCGCAGACGGTGCGTACTCTTCTCTTCACAGCCAATTTGACACAATTTTCAGTGTTGCTTCTATCATACGCAAAAAATGCGGGTTTGTCAACAAAAAGATGCTGAATCACGCCACACAGCGTATCTGCCGCCCGCATTTTGGTGCACGGGCAACATCTGCCGCAGCGCTCAGTCTCAGACGGCGTAACCCTTGCCCTTGATGACCTCCACGACCTGAGAGACATACTTCTGGCAGGTGTCGTGGTCGGGAGCCTCCACCATCACGCGGACAAGGGGCTCAGTGCCGGACTCACGCACCAGAATGCGGCCGGTATCGCCCAAAGCCTCGGCCACTGCCTTGACGGCCTCCTGCACCGCCGGGTCGTTCTGTGCGGCCTTTTTATCGGTGACGCGGACATTCTCCAGAACCTGCGGATAGATCTTCAGCGGCTCAGCCAGCTTGCTCATGGGCAGTTTTTTTGCCAGCATGACTTCCATCATCTTCAGGCTGGTCAGAATACCATCGCCGGTGCTGGCGTACTTGGAGAAGATGATATGACCGCTCTGCTCACCGCCAATACGGCAGCCGTTCTTAGCCATGTACTCGTAAACGTACTTATCGCCCACAGCAGTTTTAGCGTATCCGATCCCCTGCTCATCAAAAGCCTTGTACAGGCCAAAGTTGGACATGACAGTGGTGACCACCGTGTTGTTCATCAGTTCGCCGTGTTCCTTCATGTAGCAGCCATAGATATACAAAATGTGGTCACCGGTGACGACATTGCCCTTCTCGTCCACGCACAGGCAGCGGTCAGCGTCACCATCGAAAGCAAAGCCGACATCCAGACCGTTCTCCACCACGAACTTCTGCAAGCCCTCGATATGGGTAGAGCCAGCGTTATTGTTGATGTTCAAGCCGTTCGGCTTGTTGTTGATGACATAGGTATCCGCACCCAGAGCGTCAAACACACTCTTAGCGATATTCCAGCTTGCACCGTTGGCGCAGTCCAGACCAACCTTCACGCCCTTGAAGGAGTAGATGCCCAGGCTGATCAGGTAGCCCATGTAGCGGTTACGGCCTGCCACATAGTCCACCGTGCAGCCGATATGCTCACGGTGGGCAAAGGGCAGTTCCGGCCAATCCTTGTCGAACACGTGGAGCTTGCCGTCGATGTAGTCTTCCACCAGCAGCAGAGTCTCCTCAGGCATCTTCTCACCGTAGCAGTCGATCAACTTGATGCCATTATCGTAGTAGGGGTTGTGGCTTGCGGAAATCATGATGCCGCAGTCGAAGTCGTCCACACGAGCGATGTACGCCACAGACGGGGTTGTAGTGACGTGCAGCAGGTAAGCGTCTGCGCCGGAGGCGGTCAGGCCTGCGACCAGACTGTACTCGAACATATAGGAGCTGCGGCGGGTGTCTTTGCCGATTACAATGCGTGCAGGCTCGTTGTTGCCATTGCGCTCGCGGAGCATATTGTAATACCAGCCCAAAAAGCGACCAACCTTGTAGGCATGGTCGGCAGTCAGATCAATACCAGCTTCACCACGGAAGCCATCGGTCCCAAAATACTTTCCCATTCTTGCTTACCTCGTTCCCAAAAGTGAACTTTCATTAGTGTATAAGTATATATGCTTTCCCCCATTGCATGATGCTACCCGCACAACAGCATTGTCATCCGCATAGTGCATCGGCTCCAGGGCACTGTGAGTTCAGTATAGCACATTTCTTGGAGTAAATCATCCTTTCTTTGGATTTTCTCCCTGCTGGAAGATAAAAAACACCCTTCCTCTCACGGAGACCCGCAAAAGGAAGGGTGTAGAACTCAATACCTCAAGCACTTTTGAGCGTAGAGCTGTGATTAGCAGTTCTCAGCGAAGTACTTAATGGTACGGACCATCTGAGAGGTGTAGGAGTTCTCGTTGTCGTACCAGGACACGACCTGAACCTGATAGGTGTCGTCGTCGATCTTGGCGACCATGGTCTGGGTAGCGTCGAACAGAGAGCCGTAACGCATGCCGATGACATCGGAAGAAACGATCAGATCCTCGTTGTAGCCGAAGGACTCAGAGGTAGCAGCCTTCATAGCAGCATTGATGGACTCCTTGGTGACGTCCTTGCCCTTGACAACGGCCACCAGGATGGTGGTGGAGCCGGTGGGAACAGGCACGCGCTGGGCGGAGCCGATGAGCTTGCCGTTCAGCTCGGGGATGACCAGGCCGATGGCCTTGGCGGCGCCGGTGCTGTTGGGCACGATGTTCTGTGCGCCAGCACGAGCACGGCGCAGGTCGCCCTTGCGGTGCGGGCCGTCCAGGATCATCTGGTCGCCGGTGTAAGCATGAACGGTGGTCATGATGCCGGAAACGATGGGGAAGGTCTTGTTCAGGGCGTCAGCCATGGGAGCCAGGCAGTTGGTGGTGCAGGAAGCAGCAGAGATGACCTGATCCTCAGCGGTCAGGGTCTTCTCGTTGACGGAGTAGACGATGGTCTTCAGGTCGTTGCCGGCGGGAGCAGAGATAACGACCTTCTTAGCGCCAGCATGGATGTGAGCCATGCTCTTCTCCTTGCTGGTGTAGAAGCCGGTGCACTCCAGAACAACGTCAACGTTCAGCTCGCCCCAGGGAGCATCCTTTGCGTCCTTAATGGCGTAGATCTTGATCTCCTTGCCATCGACGATGATGGAATCCTCGGTAGCTTCGACGGTGTGCTTGTTCTCACCGATCTTGCCCAGGAAAGAGCCCTGAGCGGTGTCGTACTTGAGCAGGTGAGCCAGCATCTTGGGGCTGGTCAGGTCGTTGATTGCGACGACCTCGTAACCCTCAGCATCAAACATCTGACGGAAAGCCAGACGGCCGATACGGCCAAAACCATTGATAGCAACTCTAACAGCCATTGTAATAGTACCTCCTAATTATTTTACCCATAATCGGATAAATCACGGTATCTTTATTGTAGACCAAAACCGGCAAACTTTCAAGTGTCTGCTAAAAAATTAACAACATAATTTTATCTTTTTTGGCTTTTGTACGATTTTATGCACCCCGCAACAAAGCTTTTGTTCAATTACACCAAGGGTGCGCAGTCGCTTTTGTCAGTTATTTCCAGCTTTTCCCTGCCCAATACAGGCAAGCCCCATACCGCCGATGTAGCACAGCGCAAGGCCGGAAAGCAGTTCCGGCAACACCGCCGCCATGCCGCCGCCAAAGCCTGCTGCCAACAGCAGGAGCACCCGGGGCAGCTCCCAGCACAGGCACAGACAAAAGGCTGCAAGCGCCGCTGCGTGCAGGCTACGGCCGTTTTCCGGCCGGGGCAGATACAGCGTGCGCGCCAGCGCCGCCAGAAACAGCAACGCCGCCAGCTCCTGCCAGACTGCTGCTGTGGGCTGTACCCGGTGCCAGCTGGAACTGTTCTCCATAAAGCGCATCAACACATTCCAGTAGAACAACGCACTGCCCGCAATGGCCACCGGCAGACCACCGGCGGGCGTTTTCCAGCCGTCTCCGCGCAGCCAGCTGCGGCCAAGGTTGCTCAGCCACACGGCACAGGCCACCTCCAGCAGAATGCGCACAAAGGTGCTTACCGTACCGGCGGCCAGCACAAACTGTGCTGCACCGGCAGCCAGCATACACACTGCCCCGGCAAAGGCCAGCACGCCTGCCGCCGGGCGGCGGCTGCGCAGCGGCTCCGGGGGCAGCGGGCGGCTGCGCCCGGCCAGCACTGCGGCCAGCACCACAGCGCCCAAGACGAGATACCGCCACCACACCGCACCTGCGGTACACAGACCGGTGGCCGCGTCGGTGGCAAAGGCAAGGTCTGCGCCGCGGCCAAGGCCAAGCAGCACGCAGAGCAGGACAACAATTAACTCTAACGGTTCCATTAACGCTCCTCGATGGGCTTATATTTCTGGCGCACGCCCAGATACTTGTAGGCCGGGCGGATGATACGGTTGGCAAAGATCACCTCTTCCACCCGGTGTGCGCACCAGCCCGGCACACGGGCGATGGCAAACAGCGGGGTGTACAGATCCTCCGAGATGCCCAGCATATTGTAGATCAGGCCGCTGAACAGGTCCACGTTGGCGCACACCGGCTTGGAGCTGCCCTTTTCCTCAGCAAAGATGCCGGGTGCCAGCCGCTCGATGCTGCACAGCATATTGTACTCTTCCTCAAAGCCCTTCTCGTAGGCCAGGTGCTTGGCGCGCTCCTTCAGGATGACTTCACGAGGGTCGCTCATGGTATAGACCGCATGGCCCATGCCGTAGATCAGGCCGGAGCCGTCGCCCGCCTGCTTGCGCAGGATGCGGCGCAGATACTCGCGCACCTCATCGTCGTCCTCGGGGTGCTCCACATGCTTGAGGATATCCTGCAGCTGACGGTTGACCATCAGGTTGGCACCGCCGTGCTTGGGGCCCTTCAGCGCACCGATGGCCGCAGAGATGGCCGAGTAGGTATCGGTGCCCGAGGAGGACAGCACGCGGGCGGTAAAGGTGGAGCAGTTGCCGCCGCCGTGGTCTGCGTGGACCAGCAGGCACATATCCAGCAGTTTTGCCTCCTCGTGGGTGAACTTCTGATCCGGGCGGTAGGTGCTGAGGATGTGCTCTGCCGTGCTCTGGCCGGGCTTGGGCAGGTGGAAGAACATGCTCTGTTTATCGTAGTAGCGGCGCTTCATCTGGTAAGCGTTCACCATCATGGTGGGCATGCTGGCGATCAGGTTGATACTCTGGTTCAGGATGTTCTCAAGGCTCAGATCCTCGGCGCGGTCGTCGTAGGAGTACAGGCCCAGCACACAGCGCTGCAACTTGTTCATGATATTGGGCGAGGGGGCGTTCATGGTGTCCATAAAACCGTCCGGCAGGGCGCGGGATTCTGCCAGGATCTCGCAGAAATCGTCCAGCTGCTCCCGGGTGGGCAGGCTGCCGAACAACAGCAGCCAGATCACTTCCTCAAACACGAAGCGGTCGTTGCGGTAAGCCTCGTCCACGATCTCGTTGATATTGACGCCCCGGTAGATCAGCTTGCCGGGGGTGGGGATCACATGACCCTCCTGATCCTTTTTGTAGCCCACAACGTCGCAGACGTTTGTCAGCCCCGCCAGAACGCCGGTGCCATCCGGGTTCCGCAGGCCTCGCTTGACCCCCAGCCGTTCGCTGGCTTCCGGGTCGATGTAGTTGTTTGCGATGTACTCCTCGCACAGGGTACGCATGGTCGTCGGGTCCAGTGTTGCCACTTCTGCGTGTGCAAAATTCATAGGAGTGCTCCTTTCCGTCTCTTACTTCTTATACTTTCCGATCCAGTCCATCCTACTCTCTGATGGACATACTTTTATAATATCGCTTTTATGAAGTAAATTCAAGCGCTAAGTGTACACTTCTCACCGCAAAGCGCAAAAATACTGGGGCTTTCCTGCGCATTTCCTGCCGGTTTGCACGCTGCCGGGCGTATGATGTACCCAAAGCTTGCGTTCCGGGAGGAGGTCTAGTATGAAACGTTCCTTTTTGCTGCTGTGCACCGTTCTGCTGGTGCTGGGCTGCGCGTTGCCGTGTGCTGCCTACCGTCTTGCCCGTATGGCGCTTGTTGTGCAGGGCACTGCGCCGTCCGCAGCAGAAGCGGCCTCTGTCACCTCAGAAGAAAGCAGCAGAGTGGCTCCCTCCCCTGCTGACACAGCCGATACCGTTTGCTTTACGGATCAGAGCACCGGGCAGACGATAACGCTGCCGCTGCGGGAATACCTGATTGGGGCAGTTGCCGCCGAGATGCCGGTCAGCTGGCCGGATGAAGCGCTGAAGGCGCAGGCAGTGGCGGCGCACAGCTACGCTCTGTACCGCCGGGACCACAGCACCAGGGAAAACGGCGCATGGTTCACCGCAGACCCCGCCCGGCGGCAGGGCTGCCTGACCGATGCAGTGCTGCACAGTTACTGGGGCACCGCATACGCGGCCAGCTACGCCCGGCTTTCTGCGCTGGTGGATGCAGTACAGACGCAGGTGCTATATTACGAGGATGCTCCCGCCGGGACAAGCTACTTTGCCATGTCCAACGGCCGCACCGAAGCCAGCGAGAAGGTGTGGGGCACCGCCCTGCCCTATCTGGTGCCGGTGGACAGCAGCACTGACACCGCCGCCGACAACTACGAATATACCCTGAACCTTTCCGCCGCCCAGTTACAGCAGCTGCTAGCTGAGCGTCTGGGCATTACCGCCGACCTCTCCCAACAGGCGCAGTGGTTTGGCACGCCGGTGCTCACTCCCTCCGGCTATGTGGACAGCCTGCCGGTCTGCGGGCAGACGGTGCAGGGTACCGCCCTGCGCAAAGCGCTGGGGCTGCGCAGCGCCTGCTTTACGGTGGTCTGCCAGAGCGGCACCTTCTCCTTTACCACAAGGGGCTACGGCCACGGCGTAGGCATGAGCCAGTGGGGTGCAAAGGCACTGGCAGAGCAGGGCGCAGACTACCGCGCCATTCTGGCGCACTACTACCCCGGCACAGAACTGCGGAGGTAATAGCCGCGGAAAAATCATTTTAAATTTTGTGGTTCAGAACCGCCTGCGGGCGGTTCTGAACTACTTTTTTGCAGAAAAATCCTAAATTACACAAATAGGGCTGCTGCACAAAGCAATGTGCAGCAGCCCTGAATTATTTTTTTTATCAGTCGAACAGCTTTGCAAACCAGCTTACGGTGGTCTCAGCAGCAGTTTCTACCGTGGTCTCCATCTGCTGGACCGTCTGCTGCAGCTTGGTGCCCTCGGCATCCTTGACCGACCAGTAGGTCTGGGTGCTGCTTGCGCTGCCGGACACCGTGAAGTCCGAGGCAAAGCACAGGCTCTCGCCCGTAGAGTCGGTCACCAGCACCATATAGCTGTAGCTGCCCTCCGGCAGCTCCCCGAAGCGGATCTGACTGTCCAGCGTGTTCAGAGAGAAAGCGGCGGCGTTCGCCTGCGCCGCCGCACTCTGCACGGTCTGATCTGCCGCATCCAGAATGGCCACCTGTACACTGGTCAAGGTAGTGCCGGTAGCGCTGTTAGCCGTACCGGTCAGCGTCATGCCGCTGCCGGTGCGGATATTCACCGGGTAGCGCACGCCCTCCAGCCGCAGACCATCGGCCTGTGCCGCCACGCTGTTGTGATCTGCAGTGACGTACCAGTAACAGGACGCTCTTGCAATGGACACGCTGGAGCTGGTAATGGGGATGCGGCCGTAGCCGATGTTCCCCGCCGGGTCGGAGCAATAGAAAATACCGTTGGTGTAGTCAGTCAGCAGCACCGCATGGGGCTGGGTGCGGTCGTAGAGGACGATGCCCTCCGGGTGCTGCTCCAGCAGGGAAATCAGCACCGCCGTTTTGCTTTGCAGCCCGGAAGGCAGAGTGGCGTAGCCCACCTGCATCTCCTTATATGTAAAGCTGTGCGCAAGGCCGTTGGCCCATGCTGTGGAGCGCACACTGTTCTCGGTCACGTTCGTCCAGTCGCTCAGCCCGTCAAAGTAGGCACGGCGGCGCAGCATCATGGCTGCGGAGGCCAGCGTACAGGTGCCGCCCCGGCTCTGCTTGAAGTAGAAGCCTGCGTCCACATTCAGATCCACTGCCAGTGCAGCGGGCAGACAGGTAAGCAGGAAAGCAAGGCTCAGTGCTAGGGTCAGCAATCGTTTTTTCAGGGCGTGCGGTGCGGCGGTATTCACGGTTCGGTATTTCCTTTCTTATTTCTTTGCGGATCTCATAGGGATCTACCGTTATAAAGTATACCAGCCTGTCATTCTTTTGTAAACAATCCTCCGTCTTTTTTCTCAATATCAACACGTTTAGGGGATATTCATTGGTCGCCTTTCACAAATTTTTTCTGTAATATTCCACGCATTTGACAAAGTTTCGTCCTACCCACCGCAGGACTATGAAAAGAAATTTCTTTTTTGCCCGGTGCGCAAGGGCGCAAAAAAGTCCGGTACGCCTGCGCATTCGTCCCAGCATTTCACAAAATAATACCCTTCTTGGCAATGCCGCAGTCTGTCCGTCGTTGTCTGCCGCAGTTTGGGCAGCAGAGGACAGCGCCTCTGCAAAGGGCTGGCAATTCAAGGCCTTCGGCACCTCCTCCGCAGCAAACGTTAACACCCTTGCAGACGGTGCAGACATTCACGGTAAGGTCGCCCTGAACGCCTGCACCGTGAAGGAGGACGGCACCATCTTCCCCTTCTGAGTAAGGCGAATGCTGCCGCATAACCATTAAAAAACAGAAAACCGGAACCTTTTTGTGAGCCCTTGCGGCTCTGAAAAGGTTCCGGTTTTTTTTGCGATCTTTTTTCAGTGGGCTATCGCCCACCGACTATACTGCTTTTTGCTCAGCCCAGTGCCTGCTGGATCTTGGCAAAGTCCTCCAGCGTCAGGGCTTCCGGGCGGATGCGGGCATCAAAGCCTGCGGATTCGATGGCAGCAATGACCTTCTCCTTGGGCAGGTTCAGCCCACCTGCAATGGCATTGGCAGCAGTCTTGCGCCGCTGGCCAAAGGCCGCGCGCACAAGGGCAAAGTAGCCCTCCTCGTCCTCCACCTGCACGGCGGGGGTGGGGCGGATCTCCATCCGCACCACAGCGCTGGTCACCTTGGGGGCCGGGTAAAAGCTGCCCGGGGCGGCGGTGAACATCAGCTTGGAGGTGGCGTAGTAGCTCACCGCGCAGCTGATGGCGCTGGAGGCCCGGGTGCCGGGCGCGGCGGCCAGACGGTCGGCGGCTTCCTTCTGCACCATAACGGTCAGGCTCTCGATGGGCAGACGGTCGCCCAGCAGCTTCATCACGATAGGGCTGGTGATGTAGTAGGGCAGGTTTGCGCACACTGCCACCGGCATCCCCGGGAACTCCTCGGCAATGAGGGCTTTCAGGTCCACCTTCAGCACATCCTGTAGCACCAACTTGAAGTTGTCCACCCCGGCCATGGTCTCGGCCAGCAGGGGCGGCAAACGCTCGTCTACCTCGATGGACACCACCTTGGCGGCGCGCTTAGCCAGCTCCTTGGTCAGCACCCCGATGCCGGGGCCGATCTCGATGACACCGTAGCGCTTGTCTACCCCGCTGGCATCCACGATCTTGGTGGGGATGCCCGGGTTGATGATAAAGTTCTGCCCAAAGCCCTTGGAAAGTGCAAAATCGTATTTTTCGCACAGGGCACGGATCACAGAAAGGTCGGTCAGTTCCGGCATAGGGTCATTTCCTTTCTCAGAAAAAGGCTGTTGCAGAACGCAGCAGCCTTTTTGGTGTTTATGGTTCAGGATCGTGAGGTTCACTCCGCTGCGCTTGCAGCTGTTTCCGGCTCAGACGCGGCAGTCTCCCCTTCCGCAGCTTCTGCGGGGGCGGTATCGTCTGCTGCGGCAGAGGAAGCAGCGCTGTCCGCTGCGGCTGCAGAGCTTGCGCCTGCCAGCGTAGTGGTGCCGCTCAGCTGCTGGGCAGCGCTGACAGCGCGCTGTACCTGCGGGTCGGTCTGGGGGGTATAGTCGTAGAAGTTCGTCGCTTCCTCTGTGCTCAAAGCGCGCTCCACATCCACCGTCAGGCCGGTGCCGTCAAAGCAGCTGCCGTCGCCGCAGACCAGCTTTGCCACCGTGATGACCACGGCACTGCCGTCCGACAGGCGCTGCGGACTGCTTTGAATCGTGCCCTTGCCCATGGTGGTGGTACCCACCAGACGGGCTCCGTTCATGGTGCGCAGGGTGGCTGCGAACAGCTCGGCTGCGCTGGCGGTGTTGCCGTTGACCAGACAGACCATCGGCAGGCTGACGGCACTTTCGGCATCGCTGCTGCCGATGACGGTGCGGTTGCCGTTTTTATCCTCGGCGTAGGCCACAGTGCCCTCCGGGGCGATCAGGTCAATGCAGTTGACAGCATCTTCCAGAATGCCGCCGCCGTTGTCCCGCAGGTCAAACACCAGACTGGCCGCGCCGTTTGCGGTCAGGGTGCGCAGGGCATAGTCCAGCTCGCTGGGCGTAGTGCCGTCGAACTGGCGGATGCGGATATAGCCCACATTGTCCAGCAGCTGGTAATCCACGGTGGTGCTGGTGTAGCCGGAATGGGTCAGCTCAGCCGTTTTACTGGCGGCAGTGCTGTCCAGCCATGTCACGGTAACGGTAGTGCCGGCCTCGCCCTGCAGGGCTTTGTACACGGCATCTGCACCGGACAGGCTCTTGATATCGGTATCGCCCACGGTGGTAATGTAGTCGCCCACGGCGATGCCTGCTTCCTGTGCGGGAGATCCGTCGTAAACACGGGTCACCTTGGCGTACCGGTCTGGTCGATGCCAAGCTCCACGCCGATACCCAAAATCTTGCCGCTCTGGATGTTCATCAGCTCGGTGTAGGCGTTGGCGGTATAGTAGCGGGCGTACTTGTCGCCCGTACCCAGCAGATAACCGGCGGTCAGGCGGTCATACAGGGTGGTCTCATCAATGGGATAGTAATCGTTGCTGCGGACATAGCGGTCCACCTCAGCGATCTTGTTGTACATGCTTTCCTTTTCCTTCACGCTGGTGACCGTGCTGTCGAACAGGCGCATCGCGACCAGCATGGTGATGGAAAAGGTAACGGTCATGGCAAGGATCACGATAGTGACCGCCATACCCAAAGAAATTTTACGGTTCATGGTTTGTTTCCTCCGGTCAGAGCAGCAGCATCATAAGGATGCTGCCCAGCAGCGAGAGTGCAAACACCCCTGCCAGAACCAGACAGCCGATGCGCAGCATGCGCTTGCGTTTTTGTTCGTTCATAGATCAACCAGACTCCTTGCGTTGCTTGTTAGTTAGTTATGGGGGATGGGGATGCAGCTGCGGGGGTTCACGGCGTTGGCCTTGGAGCCGCCCTTCCACACCTCCAGATGCAGGTGGTTGCCAGTGGAATTGCCGGTGGTGCCCACATAACCGATCAGTTCACCCTGCTTCACATACTTGCCTGCACTGGTAGCCACCGAGCGCATGTGCGCGTACAGGGTGGAATAGGTATTGCCATCGGACATTTTGCCGTGGTAGATGATAACGTAGTTGCCATAGCCGCCGGTAGACCAGCCTGCCACCTGCACATAGCCGCTGGCGGCTGCGTAGATGGGCGTGCCGCCGGCTGCCGCAAAGTCGATACCGGCATGGAGCTTGTTGACCCCGGACACCGGGTTCTTGCGCCAGCCGTACTCGCTGGAAATGCGGCTATAGCTCTTGAGCGGGCAGGCAAAGCCGCTAAAGCTCAGCTGCGGCTTGCTGGCAGAGGCTGCGGCGATCATCTTCTGGATCTCTTTCTTGACGGCCTCGTAGTTCAGCTCGTCGGATTCAATGGCTGCCTGTGCCTTCTGCTGCGCCGCCTGTGCCTCGGCAGCGGAAAGCTTTGCCGCAGAGATGCTGTTGTTCAGCTCGCTCTGCTTGCCCTTCATCTGGGCATTCTGGCTGTCCAACTCACTCTTCTGGCTTTGCAGCTCTGCCCTTTCGGCTTCCAGACCGGCCTTCTGCTCTTCCAGCGCGGCCTTATCGTCCTCCAGCTCCTGCTTGGCAGACTTCATGTTGTTCATGATCTCGGTGTCCTTGATGGAGATATCCTGCATCACCTCGTTAAAGGTAAGCAGCTCGTACAGGTCGTTCACCGCGCTGAGCATGGCTACGCTGCCGCCGTCCCGCAGCTCCTGCATGGCGGCCATGTGCTTTTTGAAATCATCCCACTGACCGTCGATCTCGTTCTGCTTTTGCTCGATCTGGGTCTGCTTGTCCGTGATCTGGGTCTGCATCACACCGATCTGCTGTTCCTTCTCGCCAATGCTGTTCTGCACCGCAGCGATCTGGCCGCCGAGCACACTGATCTGATCCTGTAGGACGGTGACCCGCTCTTTCAGCTCACTTTCCAGCGCCTTTGCGGCAGATTCCTTCTTTTTTTTGCGTCCGAGAGTTCCTTTTTGTGCTGATTGATAGACTGGGAAAGCTTGTCCAGCTTGGTCTGCAAACTAGCCATGCTGGTGCTATTGGTAGCTGCCGAGGCCGGGTACACTGTGGCTGTCAGCAGCAGGCAGACACAGGCCAGCCCAAGGCTGACCACACGGATCAGCTTGCTGCGGGGGCTTTCCGGCCGGGCGTGCCGGGCGGTATAAGGGCCTGTGAGCCGGAAGGGCTTTGCGTGCATTGCTTTACTCATAAAACGCGGCTCCTTTCGGTCACACATTCAGATGTTTGCGGATAGAGAACATACTGCCCACGCCGCCTACGATAGCACCGCTGAGCAGGCTTGTTACCACGATGGTCGGCAGCACGTTTGTCACCGGCACCAGTGCGCGGCCCATGAGCATCTGCCAGATGCCGCCCAAGCCACCAGCGGCGTTGACCACATAGGTGTAACAGCCAAGGCTGACCGCTGCGGTCAGGATACCGGAGATCAGACCCATAGTCAGGCCCTCCACAAAGAAGGGCAGGGTGACAAGGTCGTTGGTGGCGCCCACGTACTTCATGATCTCAATTTCACGGCGGCGCGCAAACACGCTCAGGCGGATGGTGCTGCCCACCGTGATGATGCTGACGACCATCAGCACCAGCACGATCATGCGGCCACCCTTGGTGACTGCCTTCTGGATCTCCACAAAGACATTGGTCATCTCCACCGGGGCAGTAACGCTGACAACGCCCGGGATGGCCTGCATCTTCACGCTCATGCGCTCCATCTGGGTCAGGTCGCTCAGGGTGACCCGGTAGTTGGCCTTAAAGGGGTTGTCGGTCTCAAATTCATCCCACAGGGAGGAATAATCCTGCATATAGCCGCGGTAGGTGTCGAGCACGTCCTGCTTGGAAACGTACTGCACCCCGCTGACCCCCGGCATAGCCGAAAGGGTCTCGCCTACCTGCGCGGCGGTGGCATCATCACATTCGGGGTCCAGATAGACCACCGTCTCGTTCTGGCTGCCCAGATAGGCCACCATGCTGCCCACATTCACCTCGGCCAGACTGGCAAAGATATTCAGGGTCATACAAACACTCAAAGAAGCGATGCAGGCAATGGTCATGGCCCAGTGCTTGCCCAAGTTGCGCACACCGCGCCGGGTAAGGAAAAAGAAGGTAGAGGGACGCATCATACGGCAGCCACCTCCTTCTTTGCAGCGGCCGCATCGTCCGCATCAAAGGCGGCAACATCCAGCGAAAGATCATCCTCGGCGGCGGCCACGGGGTCTGCGGGCACGTCCGAGACGATGCGGCCATGGCTCAGGGTAACCACACGCTGATGGAAGCGGTGCACCAGCTCGTGCTCATGGGTGACCACCAGCACCGTGATGCCCATCTCGCTGACACGCTCCAGCAGCTCCATCATCTCAAGGCTCAGTTCGGGGTCGATGTTGCCGGTGGGCTCGTCCGCGATCACCAGCTTGGGGTTATGCACCAGCGCACGCGCCACAGCCACACGCTGCTGCTCGCCGCCGGAAAGGGTATCCGGGTAGCACTTGGCCTTATCCTCCAGATGCACCAGCTCCAGAATGTACTCCACGCGGGGACGGATCTCCTTGTGGGGCACGTTGAGGACGTGCATGGCAAAGGCCACATTCTCGTACACGGTCATGGTGGGGATGAGCCGGAAATCCTGAAAGATGATGCCCATCTGACGGCGCAGGTAGGGGATCTTGCGGCGGCGCAGCTTGGCTACGTCCTTGCCCAGTACAGTCACCTTGCCGGAGGTAGGCAGCGCCTCCCGCAAAATCAGCTTGAGCAGGGTGGATTTGCCCGCGCCCGAGTGGCCCAGCAGAAAAACAAACTCGCCGTCGTCCACATGGAAGTTGACATCCTCCAGTGCAAGGCGGCCACCCTTTTTATATTCTTTGGAAACGTGTTCAAAATCGATCATGGAATCGTATTAGCTCCTGACATCAAGATTTTTGACGGTCAAGACAGCCCGTCCGCAGCCCGTACTGCAAAAAGAACCGGCCAGCATCGGTTTCGAGCGGCCGGTTCGGCGCCGGCGGGGCAAAACCCGCACAGCGGAATATCAGTATTTGGCCGGGTTGTTGGACAGGTACTTCTTGACCATCAACGCCACCTTAAAGACGATGGCATCGTCGAACTCACGCAGATCCAGACCGGTCAGTTTTTTGATCTTTTCCAGACGATACACCAGCGTGTTGCGGTGCACAAACAGGCCGCGGCTGGTTTCGGACACATTCAGGTTATTCTCGAAGAAGCGCTGGATGGTGAACAAAGTCTCCTGATCCAGACTTTCAATGCTGCCCTGCTTGAACACCTCGCGCAGGAACATCTCGCAGACAGTGGTGGGCAGCTGGTAGATCAGGCGGGCAATGCCAAGGTTGTCGTAGCGGATGATCTGCTTTTCGGTATCGAACACCTTGCTCACTTCCATGGCGATCTGAGCTTCCTTAAAAGAGGTAGCCAGATCCTTCACGTTGGCAATAGGGGTGCCAATGCCTACCACGGCCTTGATGTAATGTTCGCCGGAGAGGGTATCCACAATGCTGGCAGCCAGCTTTTCCATATCGGTGCGGTCGATGCCCTTGCGGATTTCCTTGACCAGCACGGTGTCGGTCTCGCTGATATTGAACACAAAGTCCTTCTGCTTGTCGGGGAACAGGCTGCTGACCACATCGTAGGCGGAGATGTCGCCGCCGGAGATCACCCGCACGATGAACACCACGCGGGAAACATCGGTGGCAAAGTGCAGTTCCCGTGCCTTAGCGTAGATATCGCCGGGCAGGATGTTGTCCAGCACCACGTTCTTGATAAAGTTGGACTTATCGAACTTTTCGTCGTGGTACTGCTTGATGCTCTGCAGGCTGATGGCCAGTACACCGGCAAACTGCCCTGCAGTCTCGTCGGCGCCCTCCACGAACACGGCATAATCGTTATGCTTGGCGTTGGAGAACTGCTGGTAAGTATAGCCGTCGCGCACAAAGCGGTCACCTGCCGTCAGGCGCTCTGCCATAAAGCCCTCGCGCACCTCTCCGATCAGGTTCAGCTCCGAGCAGGAGATCACAGCGCCGGTCTCATCCACCACACCGACCACCCGATTGATTGCGTCCTTCATCTGGTAGATCACGCTTTGAAATACTCTATTGGCCATAAATGGATACCCCTTTTCCTCGTTTGTGCAAGCCGCGGCGGCATGGGTTGTGATTTTAAACAATTTAGCCGCATTACAATCTATATTTTACACAAAAGAATTTACTTTTGCAACAGATTTCAACAAAAAAAATAATTCTTTCTTGTTGAAATTATCTTTCGGGGCCATTTTTTGCCAAAAAAGTGCCTTTTTGCGTGGTTCTTACCGTTATTTTACCGGTAAATTGTGATACATTTTTGAAAGTCGCGTGAAAAGTGCAGTGTTTTATCTGGTAATTTTTGCCACTTCTTCGTCAGAAAGCTCCCGCCACTGCCCCGGGGCAAGCTGCGCATCCAGTGCAAGGCCGCCAATCGCCTCCCGGTGCAAAGCATTCACCCCGGCACCGTACACACCGAACATCCGTTTGATCTGGTGGTACACCCCCTGCCGCAGCACTACCCGCACGGTGCATCCGTCCGGGGAAAGGGCGGTCACCTCGGCGGGCGAAAGAGCAGTGCCGTCTGCCAGCGTGACCCCCGCCGCAAAGCCGGTGCGCATCTCCTGCGTGAGCGGGGTGTCGATGGTCACGGTGTAGGTCTTGGAAACATGGTGCCGGGGGGACAGGATATCGTGGGCAAAGCCGCCGTCATCGGTCAGCAGCACAAAGCCGGTGCTGGTCTTATCCAGCCGCCCGGCCGGAAACAGCTCCCGCCGGGGGTAGGCGTCCCATCACCAGGTCCACCACGGTGGTGTCCCGCTTGTCGGTGGAAGCGCTCACCACGCCCTCGGGCTTATTGAGCATGAGGTAGACGAACTTCTGATAGCGCAGCGGCGCGCCGTCCACCGTCACCGTGTCGGTATCCTTCAGCTGGGTGTCCCCTTTTTTGCACACCGCGCCGTTTACCTGCACGCGCCCCTTTGCCAGCATGGTTTTGGCCTCGCTGCGGGTGCACTGGGCCGTCTCGGCTAAGTATTTATCCAATCGCATACGCGGTTCTCCTTTGTTCATGATGCTCCCAGTGTAACATGACAAACAAAATCGTGCAAGGCACAAACGCAAAAAGGAGAAGCCCGTGGGCTTCTCCTTTTTGCAATTGATCCTATTATCAGACGCTCAGGGAGGCGTGCTGCTCCACATCCTCGGGGTCAGCATCGAAGATAGGCTGCAGGACGTTGGCGATGAACTCCTCCACCTGCTGGGGTGCACGGCCCACAAAGTTCTCCGGCACCAGCCCCGCCACGATCTCCTCGCGGGTCAGGCCAAAGGCAGGGTCGGCGGCAATGCGGTCCACCATATCGTTGGGCAGGCCCTCTTCCTTGACCTGCTTGCCGGCGGCGATGGCGTGCTGGCGCAGGCGCTCGTGCAGCTCCTGACGGTTGCCGCCCTTTTCCACAGCCTGCATCATGATGTTCTCGCTGGCCATGAAGGGCAGCTCGGCCATCAGGCGGCTGCGCACCACCTTGGGGTACACCACCAGACCATCGGTGACGTTGAGCATAATGTTCAGGATGGCATCGGTGGCAAGGAAGCCCTCGGCCATAGCCACGCGCTTGTTGGCGCTGTCGTCCAGCGTGCGCTCAAACCACTGGGTGCCGGTGGTAAAGCTGGGGTTCAGCACGTCCACCATCAGGTAGCGGGCAAGGGCGCAGATGCGCTCGCAGCGCATGGGGTTGCGCTTATAGGGCATGGCGGAAGAACCGATCTGGTTCTTCTCAAAGAGGCTCTTCCATCTCCTTGAAGTTGGCCAGCAGGCGCAGGTCGGTGGCAAACTTCATGCAGCTCTGGCCAATACCCGCCAGTGCATTCAGGATAAAGGCATCCACCTTGCGGCTGTAGGTCTGGCCGGACACGGGGATCACGGCATCGGGCGCAAAGCCCATCTCCTTGGCAATGGAAGCATCCACGGCGCGGATCTTGTCTGCATCGCCCTTGAACAGCTCCATAAAGGAAGCCTGGGTGCCGGTGGTGCCCTTGACACCGCGCAGCTGCAGGGTGGCAAGGCGGTGGTCGATCTCGGCAAGATCCATCACCAGCTCGTTGGCCCACAGGGTGGCACGCTTGCCCACGGTGGTGGGCTGTGCGGGCTGGCAGTGGGTGTAGGCCATGCAGGGCATGTCCTTGTACTCCTTGGCAAAGCGTGCCAGCTTTGCCAGCACACCGATCAGCTTTTTGCGCACCAGTTCCAGGCCCTGCCGCATCACGATGATATCGGTGTTGTCGCCCACATAGCAGCTGGTGGCACCCAGATGGATGATGCCGGCTGCCTTGGGGCACTGCTGGCCGTAGGCGTAAACGTGGCTCATCACATCATGGCGCACCAGCTTCTCGCGCGCAATAGCGACCTCGTAGTTGATGTCATCCACATGAGCTTCCAGCTCGGCCACCATTTCGGGGGTGATATTGGTCAGGCCCTGTTCCATCTCGGCCCGGGCCAGCGCCACCCACAGGCGGCGCCAGGTGCGGAACTTGTTGTCATCCGAGAAGATGTACTGCATCTCATCGGAAGCGTAGCGGGTAGAGAAAGGGCTGATATAGCGATCATGCTGTGACATTGGTTGTTTCCTCCTGAAAATAACCCTCTCAGTCTCGCTTTGCTCGCCAGCTCCCCCGAGGTGGGGGGAGCTATTTCTGCAAACGGAAAAGTTGCTTCTTTCCCAAGAAAAAAAAGCAACCTTTCCCTCTCCTCTCGTAAGCTCCCCCTTCGGGGGAGCTGGCACAGGCTTTGACTGAGAGGGTTCACCCTTGCGTCTGCGATGACTGAGGGATTTTTCTTCTTATTCTACCATCAAACCTTGAAATAGTCCACGCCGCCCTCAAAGATCGGCTGGTATTTATCGCCGGTGACATTCTTGTACAGGTACTCGCCGCTGCGCTCCGAGTGGCCCATCTTGCCGAACACGCGGCCGTCCGGGCTGGTGATGCCCTCAATGGCCAGCAGAGAGCCGTTGGGGTTGTAGCGCTGATCCATGGTGGGCTCGCCCTCCAGATCAACATACTGGGTAGCCACCTGGCCGTTGCGCAGCATGGTGTCCAGCACCTCCTGCGGAGCCACAAAGCGGCCCTCGCCGTGGCTGATGGCAATGGTGTGCATCTCGCCCACCTCGCACTTGCTGAGCCACGGGCTGCCGGTGGAAGCAATGCGGGTGCGCACCAGCATGCTCTGGTGGCGGCCAATGGTGTTGAAGGTCAGGGTCGGGTCATAGGCCGTGATGGGGCGGATATCGCCGTAGGGCACAAGACCCAGCTTGATCAGGGCCTGGAAGCCGTTGCAGATGCCCAGCATCAGGCCGTCGCGGTGCTGCAGCAGACGGCGCACAGCCTCGGTGACCGCAGGGTTGCGGAAGAAGGAGGCGATGAACTTGGCGCTGCCGTCCGGCTCGTCGCCGCCGGAGAAGCCGCCGGGCAGCATGACGATCTGGCTTGCGTCAATAGCCTTGACCAGTGCCTCGCAGCTCTCAGCAACGTCGGCGGGGGTCAGATTGCGGATGACCAGGATCTCAGGATCGGCACCGGCGCGGGCAAAAGCCCTGGCGGTGTCGTACTCGCAGTTGGTGCCGGGGAACACGGGGATGATCACCTTGGGCTTTGCCACACCGATCTTGGGTGCGGCAGGTGCGTTCAGCTTACCGTTGATCTTCTCCACGGTAGGGGCCTGCCTTGCGGTAGGGGATACACCGGCTCCAGCTTGCCTTCCCAGATCTCCTGCAGCTCGGCCATATCCAGCGTCTCGCCGCAGGACTCGAAGGTATACTCCTTGGTGGTCTCGCCCAGCAGCTCACCGGCGGGGGAATCAGACACCATTTCCAGTACGATGGAGCCGTACATGGGCTCGAACATCCGATGGGTGGTCATGTCCGCACGCATCTTGAAGCCGATGCGGTTGCCCAGACCCATCTTGAACAGGGCCTCGGCAATGCCGCCGTAGCCCACGGAGCAGGCGGATGCCACCATGCCCTCCTCGATCATCTGCTCCACGATCTTATAGTTTGCCTTCAGGGAGAAGAAGTTGGGGCAGCCGGTCTCGGGGTCAAGGATGGGCCGCACGAGGACAACAGTGCTCTCGGGCTTCTTGAACTCGGTGGAGACTACGCGGCTTGCCTTGCCAATGGCAGTGGCAAAGGACACCAGCGTGGGGGGCACATCCAGCTGTTCAAAGGAGCCGGACATGCTGTCCTTGCCGCCGATGGAGGCAATGCCCAGACCCATCTGGGCATCCAGAGCACCCAGCAGGGCGGCCAGCGGCTTGCCCCAGCGCTCGGGCTTGGTGCCCAGGCGCTCGAAGTACTCCTGGAAGGTCAGGTAGGCGTCCTCATAGCGGAAGCCGGAGGCCACCAGCTTGGTCACGCTCTCAATAACGGCCATCCGTGCACCCACATACTGGTTGGCGCTCATCAGATAGGGGTTGTAGCCCCATGCCATGCCGGAGCAGGTGGAGGTCTCGCCGTCCACCGGCAGCTTTGCTACCATGGCGTTCTGGGGGGTCAGCTGGTATGCACCGCCAAAGGGCATGAGCACGGTGGCAGCGCCGATAGTGGAGTCGAACCGCTCAGAAAGGCCCTTCTTGCTGCAGATGTTCAGATCGCCCACCATGTTCTTCATCTTCTGGCTGAAGGTCAGGCCGGCCCACTGGGGCTGCCAGACGGTACCCTGCTCCACATGGACGTTCTGGTGCTTCTCCGCACCGTTGGAGTTCAGGAACTCACGGCTGATGTTGACGATGGACACGCCGTTCCACACCATGTTCAGGCGCTTTTCCTCGGTGACCTTTGCCACGGGGGTCGCCTCAAGGTTCTCCTCGGTGGCAATGGCGATGAACTTGTCCACATCCTCGGGGGCAAGGGCCACAGCCATGCGCTCCTGGCTCTCGCTGATGGCCAGCTCGGTGCCGTCCAGGCCGTCATACTTCTTGGTGACCTTGTTCAGGTCGATGTACAAGCCGTCGGCCAGCTCGCCGATGGCAACGGAAACGCCGCCCGCACCAAAGTCGTTGCAGCGCTTGATCATCTTGCAGGCATCCTCGCGGCGGAACAGGCGCTGCAGCTTGCGCTCGATGGGCGCATTGCCCTTCTGCACCTCCGCGCCGCAGGTCTCGAGGCTCTCCAGCTTGTGCGCCTTGGAGGAACCGGTAGCACCGCCGATGCCGTCACGGCCGGTGCGGCCGCCCAGCAGGACGATGACATCGCCGGGAGCGGGGCACTCGCGGCGGACGTGGGAAGCGGGGGTAGCGCCTACAACGGCACCGATCTCCATGCGCTTTGCCACATAGCCGGGGTGATAGATCTCGTCCACCTGACCGGTAGCAAGACCGATCTGGTTGCCGTAGGAGGAATAGCCGGCAGCTGCGGTGGTCACCAGCTTGCGCTGGGGCAGCTTGCCGGGCAGGGTCTCACTGACAGGCTTGAGCGGGTCGCCTGCGCCGGTCACGCGCATGGCCTGATAGACATAGCTGCGGCCGGACAGCGGGTCACGGATGGCACCGCCGATGCAGGTAGCCGCACCACCGAAGGGCTCGATCTCGGTGGGGTGGTTGTGGGTCTCGTTCTTAAAGAGGAAGAGCCAGTCCTCGTCCTTGCCGTTGACATCGCACTTGATCTTAACGGTGCAGGCGTTGATCTCCTCGGACTCGTCCAGATTCTTCAGGATACCCTGCTTCTTCAGCTCCTTGGCGCCAATGGTGGCAAGGTCCATCATGCAGCGGGGCTTGTTCTCGCCCCAGCTCGGTGCGCATCGCCATGTAGCGGTCAAAGGCCTCCTGCACCACGGCATCGTCGATCTGCACATCGTCCAGAATGGTGCCGAAGGTGGTGTGGCGGCAGTGATCGGACCAGTAGGTGTCGATCATCTTGATCTCGGTGATGGTGGGGTCACGCTGCTCAGAGCGGAAGTACTCCTGACAGAACTTGATGTCGCCCAGATCCATGGCCAGGCCCTTTTCGTCGATGAACTTGGCAAGACCTGCCTCGTCCAGCTGGTTGAAGCCCTCCAGCACTGCCACGGCAGCGGGCACAGGGTAATCCATCTTCAGGGTCTCTTTGGTCTCCAGAGAAGCCTCGCGGGCTTCCACAGGGTTGATGACATACTTTTTGATCTCGGCCACCTGCTCGGGGGTCAGAGCGCCCTCCAGCAGGTAGACACGGGCAGAGCGCACCAGCGGGCGCTCGCCCTGACTGATGAGCTGGATGCACTCAGCGGCGGAATCGGCGCGCTGGTCGAACTGGCCGGGCAGATACTCCACTGCAAAGGACACGCCCTCGCTGGCGGGCAGCTCGGCATAGGTGTTATCCACCGGCGGCTCGCTGAACACGGTGCTGACGCACTGGTTGAACAGTGCCTCGTCGATGCCTTCCACATCGTAGCGGTTCAGCAGGCGCAGACCGGTCAGGTCCTGGATGCCCAGCAGGCTGGTGAGTTCATTTTTCAGACCGTTGGCCTCGACATCAAAGCCGGGCTTTTTTTCCACATAAATACGATAGACCATTGGGTAGGTTCCCCCTTATGATTCAATTCTTCTGAAGGCGCGCCATCATCCAGCTCGCCTGCGGCGACTGATGAGGGTGCTTTTCCTAATTACTGCTTCTCTGCCAGCGCTTTCAGGGCACGCAGGCCGATATCGCTGCGCTTGTGCAGCTTTTCAAAGCTGATCTTTTCGGCTGCTTCATAGGCGTGGCTCAGGGCGTTGGTCAGGCGCGGGCCGATGGCGGTAACGCCCAGCACGCGACCGCCGTTGGTCACAAGCTGGCCGTCCTCGGTGATGGCAGTGCCGGAGTGGTACACCGTCACGTTCTCCTCGTCGGGCAGCTGACCGTCCACAAGGCCGGAGATGGGCTTGCCCTTTTCATAGGCCACCGGGTAGCCGCCGGAGGCCAGAATCACACAGGCCGCAGCACCATCGGAGAACTTGACTTCCTGCTGTGCCAGCGTGCCGTCGGTGCAGGACTGCATGATGTGCAGCAGGTCGCTTTCCAGCAACGGCAGCACCACCTGCGTCTCGGGGTCGCCGAAGCGGCAGTTATACTCGATGACCTTGGGGCCGTCCGGGGTGAGCATGAGGCCGAAGTACAGGCAGCCCTTGAAGGGGCAGCCCTCGGCGTTCATGGCGCGGATGGTAGGCAGGAAGATCTTTTCCATGCACTCCGCAGCCACCTCCGGGGTGTAGTAGGGGTTCGGGGCAACGGTGCCCATACCGCCGGTGTTCAGGCCGGTGTCGTGGTCGTTGGCACGCTTGTGATCCATGCTGGAAACCATGGGCTTGACCACCTTGCCGTCGGTAAAGCTCAGCACACTGACCTCGGGGCCGGTGAGGAACTCTTCCACCACCACATGGTTGCCGGAAGCGCCGAACTTTTTGTCCAGCATGATCTCCTTCACGCCGTCGGCGGCCTGTTCCTCGTTCTCGCAGATCAGCACGCCCTTGCCCAGTGCCAGTCCGTCGGCCTTGATGACCACGGGGTACTTGCCCTTTGCCTTGATGTACTCCATGACCTTGGCGGGGTCATCAAAAGTGGCATAATCTGCGGTGGGGATGCCGTATTTCTTCATCAGGTCCTTGGAGAACACCTTGGAGGCCTCGATGCGGGCAGCGGCCTTGTCCGGGCCGAAGGCGGGGATGCCCACCTTTGCCAGCGCATCCACCATGCCCAGTGCAAGGGGGTCGTCCTGCGCCACCACAACGTAATCAAACTTTTCTTCCACTGCAAAGCCCACCATGGTATCCACATCGGTGGCCTTGATGTTCTTGCACTTGGCGTCATAGCTGATGCCGCCGTTGCCCGGTGCGCACCAGATCTCGCCGCAGTCGGGGCTCTTTTTCAGTGCCTTGATGATGGCGTGCTCGCGGCCGCCGCCGCCCACTACCAAAATTTTTTTCAGCCATATCATTCACCTTCCCGTTTTTGATCTGCCCGCGTATGCGGGCATCCTCTGAAGGCTTCCCCCTCTGGGGGAAGCTGTCTGCGCAGCAGACTGATGAGGGGCAGCTTCCGTACGCCCCCATCCGGCGCTTACGCGCCACCCGTTCCCCGCTCTGTCGCTACCGCGACATCTCTCCCCGGCCGGGGAGAGTCTTTCCCGTCCGGGGGAAGGCTTTTGCTGCGTTGCTCCTGTGCAGAGGAAAATCAGTGATGGAACAGCCGCAGGCCGCAGAAGGCCATGGCGATGCCGTACTTGTTGCAGGTGTCGATGACCTGCTGGTCGCGGATAGAGCCACCGGGCTGGACAATGGCGGTCACGCCGGAGCGGCGGGCACGCTCGATGTTGTCGCCAAAGGGGAAGAAAGCATCCGAACCAAGGCAGACGCCGGTCACTTTGCTCAGGTATTCCTTCTTTTCCTCGGCGGTCAGCGGCTCGGGCTGGCGGGTGAAGGTCTCGGCCCAGACATCGTCGCCGATGACATCCTCGGGGGTGTCGCCGATGTAAACATCAATGGCGTTGTCGCGGTTGGGCTTGGCAACATCGTCACGGAAAGGCAGATTCAGCACCTTGTCCATGTGGCGCAGCTGCCAGTTGTCGGCTTTCTGGCCTGCCAGACGGGTGCAGTGGATGCGGCTCTGCTGGCCGGCACCCACGCCGATGGTCTGACCATTATAGGTGTAGCACACGCTGTTGGACTGGGTGTACTTCAGGGTGATGAGGGCAATAATGAGGTCGCGCTTCTGCTCCTCGGTCACATCCTTGTTCTCGGTGACCCAGTTGTTCAGCATGGTGTCGGCGTTGATGACCAGCTCGTTGCGGCCCTGCTCGAAAGTGATGCCGTACACCTGCTTATGCTCGATGGGCGCGGGCTTATAGGCGGGGTCGATGGCGACCACATTGTAGTTGCCCTTCTTTTTGCCGGACAGGATAGCCAGTGCCTCCGGCTCGTAGCCCGGGGCGATGATACCGTCAGAGACTTCGTGCTGGATCAGCTTTGCGGTGGGCACATCGCAGATGTCAGACAGGGCGATCCAGTCGCCAAAGGAGGACATACGGTCAGCACCGCGGGCACGGGCGTAAGCGCAAGCCAGCGGAGAGAGCTCAAAGTCCGGGGCAATGTGGTACATCCTGCGCTCCACATCGGTCAGGGGCAGGCCCAGGGCTGCGCCCGCCGGGGAAACGTGCTTGAAGGAAGCGGCGGCGGGCAGGCCGCAGGCCGCCTTCAGCTCCTTGACCAGCTGGATGGAGTTGAGGGCATCCAGAAAATTGATGTAGCCGGGCTTGCCGTTCAGCACAGTCACGGGCAGGTCGGAGCCATCTTCCATATAAATGCGGCTGGGCTTCTGGTTGGGGTTGCAGCCGTACTTCAGTGCGAGTTCGTTCATTGGTGCATCCTCCTTATATCCTAAGGTTTACTCTTATTCTTCCTCGGCGTCAAGCTTTTTGAGCAGTTCCAGTTCCTCGGGCAGCAGCTCCGGCTCCTCGGGGTCGTCAAGGTCGCTGCAGACAGGATCATATTTATTAAAGATCATATCGCCGGTCTCGCCGCTGTCCAGATCGATGACGCGTGCAAACAGGCTGACCTTGTTGTCGGGGTTCAGGCTGCTCCACAGACCATGGGCAAAATCGCCGATGGTGCGGGGGCAGGCAAAGCGCAGGGGCTCACCCTCAAAGCTGGGGATGGGGTTTCCGTTGTGCTTGTAGGTGCTGATGAAATGACCCTCACCGGCCACAGGCTGGGGGTAATCAAAGAAATAGCGCTGCACGCTGTCGCCGTTGCCGTCGGCAGACTTGAGGATGCTCATCTGGTAGCTGCCATCAGCGTACACCACAGCGGAGATGCGGGGGGTGTAGTTGGGGCAGTCCGGCTCAAAGGTGCGGGTGCGCAGGGCATCGGCAAAGCTCTTGCCCTGACTCATCAGGTCAAAAATGGTATCGGTCTGGTCACCGTTGGTCACGATATGGGTCTTGCCCAGGGTCAGCACGGGGTTATAGATGATAAGGCTGGGGTCTTCCAGCTTTGCGGGGTCGGCTGCCATGGTGCAGATGCCGCCGCGCTCGGGCACGGGTCAAACACGCGGTTGCGGCTGTTCTCGCTGCGTCCCATGATAAAGTAGCCGATAAACATCTGCCGTCCGTCCGGAGCCATTGCCACTGCAATGCCGCGGCCGGGATACTCGTTGGCGGCCAGATACTCGTTCAGGTTGATCTTTTCCATTGTTGTTCTCCCTTGCATTTTTGTTTTCAAAGAGCAACTCTCGGTTCCCCCTTTGGGGGAGCTGGCGCGTCAGCGCCGAGGGCGAACCTCTTTTTGCGGAGGCAACTTCCCCGCCCTCTCCGTCACGGCACGGCTTACGCCGTGCCACCTCTCCCAAAGGGAGAGGCAAGAACAACGCTCTGCAAGCTTTCAGCAAATCTCTCCGCTGCACACCATAGCCACCGCCTTGGGCAGCAGCTTCCACTCGGCCTGTTCCATCACCCGCTTCTGCAGCACCTCGGGGGTGTCGCCGGGCAGGATATCCACGGCCTTCTGCAGCAGGATGGGCCCGCCGTCGCACTCCTCGTTGACAAAGTGGACGGTAGCGCCGGTCACCTTGCAGCCCCGAGCCAGTGCGGCTTCGTGGGGGCGCAGGCCGTACATTCCCGGCCCGCAGAAGGAAGGAATCAGCGCCGGGTGCACGTTCAGGATGCGGCGCGGATAGGCCGCGATGACGCTGGGGCCCAGCACGGACAGAAACCCGGCCAGCACCACCAGATCAATCTTGTGCGCCCGCAGCGTTTCCAGCAGGACCGCGTCAAAGGCCTCGCTGGTGGCGTAATCCTTGCGGCGCACCACGCAGCCCTCCACACCGGCCTTTGCGGCCCGTTCCAGCGCATAGACACCGGGCTTGGAGGCCACTACCAGCGTAATTTTACCATTGGGGTTCTCGCCTCGGGCTTCGCTGTCCAGCAGAGCCTGCAGGTTGGTGCCGCCGCCGGAGACTAACACGGCAATGTTCAGCACAGCTCCACGCCCTCACCTTCTGCGATGACGCCCAGACGGTAGGCTTCCGGCTCGCCGTTGGCGTGCAGGATCTCCAGTGCCTTATCGGCCTGCTCGGCAGGAACAGTGAGCACCATACCCACGCCCATGTTGAAGGTATTGAACATATCGTGCTCGGAGATGCCGCCCACCTTCTGCATCAGCTGGAACAGAGCCGGGGTGCGGACATCTGCCTTGTTGATGCGTGCGCAGCAGCCCTTTTTCAGGCTGCGGGGGATGTTCTCGTAGAAGCCGCCGCCGGTGATGTGGGAGATGCCCTTGACCTCCACCTCCTCCAGCACCTTGAGCACAGGCTTGACGTAGATCTTGGTGGGAGCCAGCAGGGCCTCGCCCAGCGTCTTGCCGCCCAGCTCTGCAGGGGCAGTGTGCAGCACATCGGGGTTTGCGTCAATGTCAAAGATCTTGCGCACCAGCGAGAAGCCGTTGGAGTGCACACCGGTAGAAGGCAGGGCGAGGATCACGTCACCGGCTGCCATGGTCTCGTTGCTCAGGATCTTCTCCTTGTCCACAACGCCCACGGTGAAGCCGGCCAGATCGTACTCATCCTCCGGCATCATGCCCGGGTGCTCGGCAGTCTCGCCGCCCACCAGAGAGCAATCGGCCTGCACGCAGCCCTCGGCCACGCCCTTGACGATGTTGGCGATCTTTTCCGGCACGTTGCGGCCGCAGGCGATGTAATCCAGGAATACCAGCGGCTTTGCACCGGCGCAGATGACATCGTTGACGCACATGGCCACGCAGTCGATACCAATGGTATCGTGCTTATCCATGATCATGGCAATCTTCAGCTTGGTGCCCACGCCGTCCGTGCCGGAGATCAAAACCGGGTGCTTGTAGCCGGTGCAGTCCAGCTCAAACAGGCCGCCAAAGCCGCCCAAACCGCCGATGCAGTGCTCGTTCATGGTGCGGGCCACATACTGCTTCATCAGCTCCACAGAGCGGTAACCGGCGGTAATGTCCACGCCTGCGGCTGCATAGCTTTCCGAATAGCTCTTTTCCATGTTGTTACTCTCCTAACTTTTTCTCGTCCTTGGGACGGTCATTCAGGTGGCGTTCATGAATATCGGTGGAAAGCACACTTTCCGGCTCTACGGCATACTCGCCGGTAAAGCAGGCGGTGCAGAAACCGCATTTTGCGTTTTTGGCAAGCTGGACAACGTGTTCGTTGGAAAGGTAGCCCAGCGTATCGGCGCCGATGACCTCGTTGATCTGCTCCAGCGTGCGGCCGGTGGCCACCAGCAGCTTCTGGTCCGGGATATCAGTGCCGAAGTAGCACGGATACTTAAAGGGAGGCGCAGAGACCATAAAGTGCACCTCGGCAGCACCGGCATCCCGCAGCAGCTTGATGATGCGGGCAGATGTGGTGCCGCGCACGATGGAGTCATCCACCAGCACCACGCGCTTGCCCTTGACGGTGCTGGACACCACGTTCAGCTTGATGCGCACGCTGTTCTCACGCTGCTTCTGGCTGCCCTGAATGAAGGTGCGGCCGATGTATTTGTTCTTGATGAAGCCGATGCCGTAGGGGATGCCGCTCTCCTGCGAGTAGCCCAGTGCTGCATCCAAGCCGGAATCCGGCACGCCGATGACCACATCGGCCTCCACGGGGTGCTCCTGTGCAAGGAAGCGGCCTGCCTGCTTGCGTGCCTCGTGCACCGAGCTGCCCTCGATGACGCTGTCCGGGCGGGCGAAGTAGATGAACTCGAACACGCACATCTGGGTGTCCGGGCGGCCGCAGTGATCCTTGATGCTGCGCAGCTCGCCGGTCTTGGTGTCCACCACCACGATCTCGCCGGGCTCCACATCCCGCAGCAGGGCGGCACCGGTGGCATCCAGTGCGCAGCTCTCGCTGGCAAAGACGTAGCCGCCGCCGGGCAGGGTGCCGATGCACAGGGGCCGGTAGCCCCGGGGGTCGCGCACCGCAATGAGCTTGGTGGCAGACATGATCACAAGGCTGTATGCGCCCTCCAGCACGTCCATGGTCTTGCTGATGGCAGTTTCGATGCTACCCATGCGCAGACGGTTGCGGGTGATGAGGTAGCAGATGACCTCAGTGTCCGAGGAGCCGTGGAAGATCGCGCCCTCGTTTTCCAGCTGGCGGCGCAGCTCCACGGCATTGGTCAGGTTGCCGTTGTGGCACAGCGCCATGGTGCCGCGGCCATGACGGACGATCATGGGCTGGGCGTTGGCGCGGACGCGGGTGCCTGCCGTGGCGTAGCGCACATGACCGGTGGCCATGTGTGCCGTGGTAGTGGACAGGCTTGCCAGCACCTCCGGGGTGAACACCTCGTTTACAAGGCCCAGATCCCGGTGGCCGGTGATCACGCCGTCATCGTTGACGGCAATACCGCAGCTCTCCTGCCCGCGGTGCTGCAGCGCATACAGGGCCGAATAAGCCGCTGCGGCCACATCCTCGGTACCGGCACGGTCGTAGATGCCGAAAACGCCGCACTCCTCATGCAGCGGATATGCAAAATCAGACATTGGTTCTCCTTTACAGCTCGTTCAGTTCGTTCTGCAGCTTTTCTTCCTTGGCTGCGATCTGCTGTGCCATGGCTACGCGCTCGGCTTCCAGCTTTTCAGCCAGTGCATCATCGCTCAGCGCCAGAATTTCAGCAGCCAGCCATGCAGCGTTCTTGGCACCGTTCAGCGCCACCGTTGCCACCGGGATGCCGCTGGGCATCTGCACGGTAGCCAGCAGAGCGTCCAAGCCATCCATCGCGCCGCCCTTCATGGGGATGCCGATGACCGGCAGGGTGGTGTTGGCGGCAAAAGCACCTGCCAGGTGTGCTGCCATGCCTGCTGCGCACAGGATAACGCCAAAGCCGTTGGCCTTTGCATTTTTTGCAAAAAGCTGCTGCCTCGGCGGGGGTGCGGTGTGCCGAAAGGATGTGCGCCTCAAAGGGGATGTCCAGTGCCTTCAGCTGGGCGCAGGCCCCCCTTGACCACCGGCCAATCGCTGTCCGAACCCATGATCACTGCCACTTTACGAACCATTTTCCAAAGCCTCTCTTTCTCAACTGTCCAACAAGACCGACAAACAAAAAAGGCTGCGGTACACCTGTACCACGGCCTTTATTTCCTGTTTTTCTGTCCGCGCATTTTGCACAAGGTTGCACCATGCCCCTGATTGCAGTGAATGTGACCCCATTCCATGCGACCCGGCACCAGCAGCATCATTGAAGTTTCCCTCCGCAGTTTCCTGTGCAAGCGTTTTTTCAGGCGGCGATGCAAGCCCGTTTTTTGGGGCATCGTCCCTGTACTAGATACAGTTTACGGCAAAAAAACCGCTTTTGCAAAGAGCGTTTGGGCAAATTCTCCCTTGTGTTCCCATGCCGTCAAAAAACTTTCGAAAGTTTTGTGCAGTTTCGCCATCCTTTTTTCTTTTTAAGTATGACTTATGCAGCGGGTATATTTTATGTAAAGGCCGTGTTGATGTATCCCAGATAGAAAGCCGGATTTTTAAAAAATGATCTTTGCGGTGTCGGCGCGTGCAGCGCGGATCAGATCTGCCGGGGCACAGCACCCTGCGTACCGATGCGCCCGCCGGAAACATAGACCTTCTGCTGGGTCAGCACGCTTTCGTCAAAGACGGTGCGGTACTGCTTTTTCATGCCCACCGGGCTGCAGCCGCCCCGCACATAACCGGTGACCTTGTTGATATCCGCCACATGGATCATTGCCACGCTCTTTTCGCCCACGCTGCGGGCAGCGGCCTTTAAGTCCAGCTCTGCCGCCACCGGAATGAACGAACACAAAATAGTTTTTGCTGCTGCCCTGCGTTACCAGCGTCTTGTAAACACAGGCGGGGTCCTCACCTATGCTAGCGGCTACGGTCACGCCGTCCACCGCCACCCCCTCCTCGTGGGGGTACTCGTGGGCGGTATAGGCCACCTTTTCCCGTTCCAGAATGCGCATTGCGTTGGTTTTAGCTTCTTTTCCCATTGTTATTCCCTCTTTGATTCTATTGAACCCTCTCAGGCCGCTTCGCGTCCAGCTCCCCCGAAAGGGGGAGCTTATGCGCGGTAACCGGCAGATTCTCTTTCCCCGGGAAGTAATGCCCCATGGAAAGCAGTAAAAAGCTCGACCTTTGGGTGCGCAGTCATTGCACAACAATGACTGCGCGGGTTCTTTTCTTTTATTCTACCACTTTTTCCGAAAAAATTCAAAATTTCTCTTGACTTCAGTTTCATGAAGTGATATCATAGCGTCACGCACTTCAGAGCACTGAAGTTTGACACTGCAAGCTGCGGCAAAGGAGCCGGTCTCCCTCGCCGTTTCACACGATAGGAAAAGGCAAAGGAGACAAAACACTATGATCATCGTACTCAAACAGAACGCACCTGAGGTACAGGTACGCGAGTTCTGCCACGAGCTGGAAGATATGGGGCTGCAGATCAACGATTCCAAGGGCAGCGATACCCATATTCTGGGTCTGATCGGCGATACCAAGGCCATTGCGGAAAGCTGGGTGCTGGCAAACCCGGTGGTGGAGACCTGCCGCCGCGTGTCCGAGCCCTACAAAAAGGCCAACCGCAAGTTCCACCCGGACGACAGCGTTATCGACGTGGAGGGCGTCAAGATCGGCGGCGGCAACTTTGCAGTCATCGCCGGGCCCTGCAGCATTGAAAGCGAGGAGCAGATCACCTACTGCGCCCAGCGGGTAAAGGCGGCAGGCGCTTCCCTGCTGCGCGGCGGCGCGTTCAAGCCCCGCACTTCCCCCTACTCCTTCCAGGGAATGCGGAGCGAGGGCCTCGACCTGCTCAAGCTGGCACGCCGCGCCACCGGTGCTCCCATCGTGACCGAGATCATGAACACCGAGCACCTGCCCCTGTTCGAGAATGTAGACCTCATCCAGGTGGGTGCCCGCAATATGCAGAACTTTGAGCTGCTCAAGGCTGTGGGCCGTCAGAAAAAGCCTGTGCTGCTCAAGCGCGGCCTGGCCAACACGCTGGAAGAGTTTGTGATGAGCGCCGAGTACATCATGGCTGAGGGCAACGAGAACGTTATCCTCTGCGAGCGCGGCATCCGCACCTTTGAGACCAGTATGCGCAACACCCTGGACCTGGCCGGTGTGGTCATGCTCCACAAAATGACCCACCTGCCCGTGGTGGTGGACCCCAGCCACGCCTGCGGACACGCCTGGATGGTGCCCCAGCTGGCCAAAGCTGCGGTCGCCGCCGGTGCCGACGGCCTGATGATCGAGGTGCACAACAACCCCGCCAAGGCCAAGTGCGACGGCGCACAGAGCCTGACCCCCGACCAGTTCGATGAACTGATGCAGTTCATCGGCAAGGAGGTGGAGTTCTTCGGCAAAAAAATGAACTGAGCCTGCTCCGTCCGCTCCCCCGCAAGGGGGAGCTTTTTTGTATGCACCGGCGGGTTTTCATTTTCTTTTCACGGGTTTTATGGTATACTATAGTGTATTTTGAAAAAACACTGCCGAAAGAGGTTTTAAAGATGAAAGCTCATATTGCACGCAACCAGAATGCCGGCATCCCGCTGGCGCTGGGCTGGAATCTTTCTGCCGCCGACCGGGGCAAGCTGGAGGGCATGGCACCCGCCTTTGGCATGAAGCTGCTGCCCGTTGCCCCCGCCGATGCCGGCAAGACCGTTGCCCAGCTGCTAGGCGAGGTAGAGGTAAAAGCCCCCAGAACGCTGGTGCTGGAGCCGGGTGCCTATCCCCCGGCGCTGGTGCTGGCAAACTTCCGTGATAAGGACGTGGACACCCTGCTGGACCTGATGCGGCAGGCACAGGTGACCATCCCGCTCAAGGCGGTGGTCACCCCCGCAAACCGCAACTGGATGTTTGCAGACCTGCTGGCACATTTGCAGGAGGAGCACACCGCCTTTACCGCCGCAAAGGAGAGCCAGACCGTATGAAGAGCCGCATCACCCGCATAACCGCTGCACTGCTGGCGGCGGTGCTGAGCCTTAGCCTTCTGGCCGGCTGCAAGCCCAAAAAGGAGCTGACCCGGTACACCACCATCTTTTATGATGTGTTCGACACCGTGACGCAGGTCATCGCCTACTGCGACAGCGAGGAAGAGTTCAACACCCAGATGCAGGCGCTGCATCAGGATCTGATCGCCTACAATCAGCTCTACGATATCTACAACGACTATGCCGGCGTTGTGAACGTTAAGGCCATCAACGACAATGCCGGCATAGCCCCGGTACAGGTAGACGACCGCATTCTCTCCATGCTGGAGCTGGCGCGGCAGATGTACGAGCTGACCAGCGGCAAGATCAACATTGCCATGGGCAGCGTGCTGGGCATCTGGCACGACTACCGCGAAGCCGCCGAGAAAGACGCCTCCGATGCCGACAACACCCTGCCCACGCAGGAGGAGTTGGAAGCCGCTGCCCAGCACTGCGATATCAACGGTCTTGTCATCGACGAGGAGGCCAAAACGGTCTACCTGTCCGACCCGGAGATGTCGCTGGACGTGGGCAGCGTGGGCAAGGGCTACGCAGTGGAGATGGTTTGCCGCGCCGCCGAAGCCCGGGGCCTGACCAGCGCACTGGTGAGCGTAGGCGGCAACCTGCGCGCCATCGGCACAAAGCCGGACGGCAGCCAGTGGACCGGCGGCGTGGAGAACCCGTGGAACGCTTCTGAGGTGTATACCAACACCAACTCCATTTTCGGCTCGCCCATCAACATGAGCGACCTTGCACTGGTGACCAGCGGCGACTACCAGCGCTACTTTGTGGTGGACGGCAAGCGCTACCACCACATCATCGACCCGGACACCCTGTGGCCGGCCGCCTACTACAACGGCGTCACCGTGCTGTGCCCGGACTCCGGCATGGCAGACTGCCTGACCACTGCCCTGTTCTGTATGCCGCTGGAAGAGGGACAGAAGCTGGTGGAATCGCTGGACGGCGTAGAGGCCATGTGGTGCACACCTGACAAGCAGGCCACCACCTCCAGCGGCTGGGACAGCCATCTGAAAAAGTAAGCTTTACCGTTTTGCAGGCGAACCGTTTTGAATGGCCTCCGCGTGCGCTCTGGCCATCATCAGCGGAAAATCTATTTTTAATTTCGGAATAGCGGAGCGTCTGCGGACGCTCCGCTATTCCCTTTCACGGAAATTTTTCTTATGCAAAAAGGCTGCCGCACAAAATGTGCAGCAGCCTTTTGTTTGTTTATACGGTCATCCCGTCTGGCATCACTCCACGATGATGCTCTTGCCGGTCATCTCAGCGGGGACAGGCAGGCCGATATAGGGCAGCATGGTGGGGGCGATATCTGCCAGGCAGCCGCCCTCACGCAGCTTCACATCGCCGCAGCCAACGGCCACAAAGGCACCACGTTGGTGGTGTGTGCGGTAAAGGGAGTGCCGTCCGGGTTCATCATCTTCTCGGCGTTGCCGTGGTCGGCCGTGATGAAGGCGCAGCCGCCTGCATTCAGCACAGCAGTGACCACCTGATCCACGCCGGTATCAACGGCTTCCACGGCCTTGACTGCGGCATCGAACACGCCGGTGTGGCCTACCATATCGCAGTTTGCAAAGTTCAGGATGACAACGTCGTACTTGCCGCTCTCGATGCGCTTGACGCACTCGGCAGCCACCTCAGGGGCGCTCATCTGGGGCTGCAGGTCATAGGTGGCCACCTTCGGGCTGGGGATGACGCAGCGGTCCTCACCCTCGTAGGGGGCCTCCACGCCGCCGTTGAAGAAGAACGTAACGTGTGCATACTTCTCGGTCTCGGCAATGCGCAGCTGGGTCTTGCCGTGGGCAGACAGGTACTCGCCCAGAACGTTCTTCAGCTCCACCGGGGGATAAGCAACCTCGCAGTTGGGCATGGTGGCATCGTACTCAGCCATGCAGACGTAGTTCACCTGCTTGCGGCCGCCGCGGCGCTCGAAGCCGGTAAAGGCATCGTCGCAGAAGATGCGGGTCATCTGGCGGGCACGGTCGGGGCGGAAGTTCATAAAGATGACGGTATCGCCATCCTGCACACGGCCACCCTCGCAGGTGACGCAGGGCAGCACGAACTCATCGGTCTTGTCTGCGGCGTAGGAAGCCTCGATGGCCTCGGCAGCATTGGCAGCGTGCTCACCCTCGCCGTAGACAAAGGCAGCGTAGGCCTTCTCCTCGCGATCCCAGTTGTTATCACGGTCCATGGCGTAGTAACGGCCGGAAACGCTGGCGATCTTGCCCACGCCCAGCTCATCCAGCTTGGCCTGCAGGTCAGCAAGGAAGCCCCTGCCGGAGTGGGGATCGGTGTCGCGGCCATCGGTGATGCAGTGCAGGTAGACTTCCTTAGCACCCAGATGCTTTGCCATTTCCAGCACGCCAAACCAGTGGTCGGCATGGCTGTGCACGCCGCCGGTGCCCACCAGACCCATCAGGTGGATGGCCTTGCCGGCATCGATAGCAGCCTTCATGTTCTTGACCAGCACAGGGTTCTTGAGCATCTCACCGTCGTGGATGGACTTGGTGATGAGGGTCAGCTGCTGGTAGACGATGCGGCCCGCGCCCATGTTGGTGTGGCCGACCTCGGAGTTACCCATCTGGCCATCGGGCAGGCCGACAGCCATGCCGGAGGCATCAATGGTAGTCATGGGGTACTTTGCCATCAGAGCATCCAGATGGGGGGTCTTGGCAGCCACAACGGCGTTGCCAAAGGTCTCGTTCGGCACCCAGCCGAAGCCATCCATGATGCACAGAAGAACAGGTTTCTTTGCCATAAAATTGAATCTCCTTTGAATTTATCACGCGTTGCGGGCAAGGCTAAGCGCCCTGCCTGCGGGAGTGCAGCCTGCGGGGTGCATAACACCCGAGCGGCTGCTGTAAAAACAGATCAGCGCCCGGCTCAGCGCTGAAAAAACGGCGCAGCCGGGCGCTGAAACAGCTTAGTTAAGAAAAGGCAGTTGCTCAGCCCTTGGTGGCTGCATTGACGATCACAGCAAAGTCGGGAGCCTTCAGGGATGCGCCGCCGATCAGGCCGCCGTCCACGTCCTTCTTGCTCAGCAGCTCCTCGCAGTTCTTGGCGTTCATGCTGCCGCCGTACTGCACGGTGGTAGCCTCGGCCACGGCCTCGCCGTACAGCTCGCCCACCACCTTGCGGATCTGTGCGCAGACTTCCTCTGCCTGATCGGAGGTAGCGGTCTTGCCGGTGCCGATGGCCCAGACAGGCTCGTAGGCGATGACAACATTTTCCATCTGCTCGGCGGTCACGTCACGCAGGGCGATCTTGGTCTGCATACGAACCAGCTCCTCGGTAACGCCCTCCTCGCGCTGCTGCAGGCTTTCGCCCACGCACAGGATGACCTTCAGACCGGCGTTCAGAGCAGCCAGCGTGCGCTTGTTGACGGTCTGGTCGGTCTCTGCAAAGTACTGGCGGCGCTCGGAGTGACCGACGATGACGTACTCCACGCCCAGATCCACCAGCATATCGGCGCTGATTTCGCCGGTGAACGCACCGGACTTCTCAAAGTGGACATTCTCAGCACCCACATGGATGTTGGTGCCCTTGGTCTTTTCCACAGCGGTGACCAGATCGGTGTAGGGGGTGCAGATAACGACCTCACAGGAAGCGTCCTTGACGGCGGGGATCAGCTCGTCCACCAGCTTGGCTGCCTCAGTGGCGGTCTTGTTCATCTTCCAGTTGCCTGCAATGATTGCCTTACGCTTTGCCTTATCCATTGTTATTTTCTCCTTACCTTCGTAACTATTCACAAATTGCCTGCACAAAAAGAAAAGATGCGGCGGCGTAAATGCCGCCGCACCCATTGTGATGCCGGAAAAATTATGCGTTCTGGATGACAGCGATACCAGGCAGCTCCTTGCCCTCCAGATACTCCAGAGAAGCGCCGCCGCCGGTAGAGATGTGGGTCATCTTGTCGCCCAGGCCCATCTGCTGCACAGCTGCTGCGCTGTCGCCGCCGCCGATGACGGTGGTAGCATCGCTCTCAGCCATAGCCTTGGCAACAGCCAGAGTACCGGCTGCCAGAGTGGGGTTCTCGAACACGCCCATGGGGCCGTTCCAGACAACGGTCTTGGAAGCCTTGACAGCATCGGCAAACAGCTTCATGGTCTCGGGGCCGATGTCGCAGCCCTCCATGTCAGCAGGGATCGCGGTGACAGGCACCACGGTCACGTCCACGGGAGCGTCGATGGGATCGGGGAAGTCCTTGATGCAGGCTGCATCCACGGGCAGCAGCAGCTTGACGCCCTTCTCCTTGGCCTTGGCCATCATTTCCTTGCAGTAGTCCAGCTTGGTGTCGTCGCACAGGCTCTTGCCGACCTCGTAGCCCTGAGCCTTGACGAAGGTGTAAGCCATGCCGCCACCAATGATCAGGGTATCGACCTTCTCCAGCAGGTTGGAGATGACGTTCAGCTTATCAGCGACCTTAGCGCCGCCCAGAATAGCGGTGAAGGGACGCACGGGGTCGTTGACGGCGTTGCCGAGGTAACGGATCTCTTTCTCCATCAGGTAGCCCACAGCGGTGTCCTTGATGTAGTCGGTAACGCCGGCGGTGGAGCAGTGTGCACGGTGGCAGCTGCCGAAGGCGTCGTCCACATAAGCATCAGCCAGAGAAGCCAGCTCCTCGCTGAACTCGGGCAGATTTTTGGTTTCTTCCTTGCGGAAACGGGTGTTCTGCAGCAGCACAACATCGCCGTTGTTCATGGCAGCAACAGCAGCCTTTGCGTTCTCGCCCACAACGTTGTCGTCGTCAGCAAACACAACGGTCTTGCCCAGCTTTGCGCTCAGAGCCACAGCAACGGGAGCCAGGCTGAACTTAGCCTCGGGACCGTTCTTGGGCTTACCCAGATGGCTGCACAGAATGACCTTAGCGCCATCGTTGACCAGCTTCTGGATGGTGGGCAGAGCTGCGTTGATGCGGTTCTCATTGGTGATGACGCCGTCCTTCATGGGGACGTTGAAATCGCAGCGGACAAGCACCTTCTTGCCGCAGTAGTTCTGATCGTCGATCGTCTTCTTACCTAAACCCATGGTAATAAACTCCTCTCAAGTTTTAATTCTGAACTAGAGTTTCGCTCACAATCGGGGCGTTGCCCCGTACAGCTACTATTATAAACAAAAACTGCGTGTATTGCAAGGACATGAGATAGATAATTGTTTAACAAACATTTGCCATTGTTGCACGGAAATGTGTCTATTTTGCCCGAAGTGCGGTTTTTTCTGCCCGCAGACGCCGGAAATGCTGTTTTCCTTCACGACAAAAGGGGTCGAAAAACGCCCACAGGCGTTTCTCGACCCCAAATAAAAATAATTTTTCCGCTGTTGATGCGTTATGCAAAATATTCCTGTGCGCGGCGGGCGGCATCGTTGATGCAATCCCGCAGCTGGTCCAGCGTATCAAACTTTTTGCTGGGACTCAGGTAAGCGTGGAACTCCACCACCGGGTCGGTGCCGTACAAGTCACCAGAAAAGCCCGGGATAAAGGTCTCGCAGGTCACCTTGGTAGCGTCATCGTTCACGGTCGGGCGGCTGCCCAGACCGGTGGCCGAGGGATACCACACCCCGTTGATGCAGGTGCGGGTGATATAAATGCCGCTGCGGGGCATCTGGAAGCCCTGCGGGTACAGCTGGTTGATGGTGGGCACCCCGAGGGTGTGCCCCAGACCTGCCCCGTGCTGCACCGCAAAGCGGATGGCGTAGGGCATGCCCAGCATAGCGTTGGCGGCCGGGATGTCGCCGCCCTCCAGCGCGGTGCGGATGCGGGTAGAGGACACCGGCTTTTCCTCAAACTGAGCCATGGGCACCACCACTACCTCTACCCCAAGAGGGGCACAGAGGGTGCGCAGCAGCTCCGGCGTACCGGCAGCCTTTGCACCAAAGGTGAAGTTTTCGCCACAGAACAGCGCCCGGGCGTGGCAGTTTTCCACGATGCCGCGCACGAACTCCTCCGGGCTCAGTGCCTTGATCGCCTCAAAGTCCGGGGTGAGGTAATACTCCACCCCAAGACTGTGGATCAGGGCGTGCTTGTCCTCGGTGGAGAGCAGGCGCTTGCCCTTCATTTTATTTTCCACCGGCAGGCGGAAGGTGAACACCGCCGGAGCTGCATCATGGGTCTTTGCCCACTGCACAGCCCCTTCGATCACCGCCCGGTGGCCGATATGGATGCCGTCAAAAAAGCCCATTGCCACTGCGGTGCCTTTTTCCGGCTGCGCCAGCGGCAGCGGTGCAAATTGTGAAATGATCTGCATGGGTTTTGTTTCCTTTTTTGCTCAATTACGTTCTACGAACAGTTTTTCCACCCGCAGCACCCCGCCGTTGATGTTAGCAAGGCCAAGGAACTGCCCGGCGGCATTGCGCACCCGGTAGCGTCCGTCTGCTGCGGGGTAGTGGCTGGTGGGACAGCCGTTGTACAGATGCTGCTCCACCCATGGCTCCACCACCAGCAGCGGCAGCGGGGTGAACACGCTTTCCACCGGCAGCATCAGTGCTTCCAGCGCGGCGCTCCCCTGCTCCTTTGCTGCAAGAATCTCCTCCAGCGTGTGAGCATCGGCTTCGGTGTACACGCCCGCCGAGGTGCGGCGCAGTGCGCTCATGGTGCCCTTCTGGCCCATGGCGGCGGCAATGTCTTCCAGCAATGTGCGGATATAGGTGCCCTTGGAGCAGCGCACCGTCAGCACATACTCGTTTTCTGCCGGACTGCCGCCGTACTCGATGCCGTAAATTTCAATAGGGCGCGCCTTGCGCTCCACGGTCACGCCCTCACGGGCCAGCTTATACAGCGGCTGGCCGTTGATCTTGACCGCCGAGTACATGGGCGGCACCTGCATCTGCGGGCCAATAAACTGCGGCAGCACAACCAGCAGTTCCTTCTCTCCGGCGGTGACGGGTGCAGTTTCCAGCACCGTGCCGGTGCTATCGCCGGTATCGGTGCGTGCGCCCAGACGCAGGGTGGCGCGGTAGGTCTTGTCGTGGTTCAGCTGCAGATCCACCGCCTTGCTGGCACCGCCGCAGAACACCGGCAGAACGCCGGTGGCCATGGGGTCCAGCGTACCGCTGTGCCCCAGCTTGCGGGTGCCCAGCACGCCGCGCAGCTTTGCAACCACATCAAAGCTGGTCCAATCCATGGGCTTGTCTACGATCAGGATGCCCTGCATCATGCTTCCTCCTGTGGTGCGTCCAGTTCGGCTTCCACCTCTGCAAGGATCGCATTTTTGGCGTTTTCAAGGTCGCCCAGCAGTTCACAGCCCGCTGCGCGGGTGTGGCCGCCGCCGCCCAGCCGCCGTGCGATGGCACAGGCGTCCACGCCCTTTGCGGTGCGCACGCTGATGCGGTAGCTGCCGCCGGGCTGCTGGCGCAGGGTCAGACCCACCTTGACTCCCTCGATACTGATGGGCAGACTGGTCAGTTCCTCCAGATCTGCGGGGTCTACCCCGCTCTGCCGGATCTCGTCCCTCGTCAGGTAGATCAGGGCGCAGCGGCCGTCCAGATAGTACTCCAGATGGTTGCGGGCGATGCGCTCGGCCTCCATGCGGGCACGGGGCTTGGTGTCGAAGAGCAGGGTGTTCAGCTCCTCCACATGACAGCCGGCCTCAATAAGCTTTGCCGCCACCGTGTGGGTGTTAGCTGTGGTGGAGGAGAACTTGAAGCAGCCGGTGTCGGTAGGCAATGCCGGTGTACAGGCAGTCGGCAATGTGGGGGGGGTGATAGTCACCCCCATCTCCACGATGACCTGATACAGCAGTTCCGCTGCCGCAGCGGCGGCACCGGCATCCAGAAGGGTAAAATCGGCATAGCCGTTGTTGCCTGCGTGGTGGTCGATGCACAGGTCTACATGGCGTGCGTACTGCGGCACACCGTTATTTTCGCCAAACAGCTGCAAACCGGCCACGTCCACCGCGATCACGGTGCGGGGCTCGAACTCGCCCTTGAACAGCCGTGGGTTCGTAAAGGCGTAGCGGGACGGAATGTCATCGGAGCAGAGCACCGCCGTTGTTTTTTCCAGCGCTTTGAGCGCATAGTACAGCGCGCTGCCGCAGCCAATGGTATCGCCATCCGGGTTTTTGTGACACAGAATCAAAATGTTGTCCGCCGTCATCAGGCGCTGGGCCATCTGCTGCACATTCAGCTGTTCTGTCATCCAATGATCCATCCTTTCCGCAAAGGCAGTCAGTCCTCGGTCTGTTCGGTATCAGCAGGCTGTGCTTCCTCCTCGCCGTTCACGTTCAGGCTGCGCAGCAGCTCGTTGATGTGGGCGGCGTAGGCGGCACCGTCATCCTCCACAAAGATGAAGCGCGGAGCCTTCCGGATGTGCATCTTTTTGCTGACCTCGGTGCGCACATGGCCTGCGGCACGGTTCAGTGCCTCAATGGCGGGCTTGGGGCCGTCTGCGCGGCCCATCACGCTTACATACACTTTTGCAACATCCAGGTCAGGTGTCACATCCAGACGGGTGACGGTCAGCAGACCGCCCTCCAGGCGGGGGTCCTTCAGCCGGCCGATGATGGCAATGACCTCGCGCTTCATATCCTGCGCAAGACGGCCCATATTTTTCTGAGACATAGTTTTCTCCAAATTCTGTCCGGCAGCCTCCCAAAGCCTTGCCCCGGCCGGGGCAAGGCGGCATTTGTCTGCCAAAACGACGGATGAGGGCGCACGCTCCACACCTGCGAAAGATACGCCCTCATCAGTCTCACTTCGTTCGACAGCTTTCCCCGTCCGGGGGAAGCCTTTTCTGCCGGGAAGCTGTTATATATTCGGTTTTTGCTTAGTCGCGGTACTCTTCCATCTTGAAGGCCTCGTACACATCGCCTTCCTTGACGTCCGCAAACTTCTCCAGAGTCACGCCGCACTCGTAGCCCTCGGCCACTTCCTTAGCGTCATCCTTGAAGCGCTTCAGGGATGCGATCTCGTCCTCGGCGATGACGATGCCGTCACGCACCACACGCACCTTGCTGTCGCGGGTGATCTTGCCGCTGGTCACGCGGCAGCCTGCAACGGTGCCCACGTTGGAGATCTTGTAGACCTGACGGACCTGCAGCTCGCCCAGAGAGACCTCGCGGAACTTGGGAGCCAGCATGCCCTTCATAGCGTCGGTGACATCGTTGATGGCGTCGTAAATGACGCGGTACATACGCATTTCCACCTTGGTGGCAGCGGCTTCTTCCTTGGCCACGTTGTCCGGGCGGACGTTGAAGCCGATGATGATGGCGTTGGAGGCATCGGCCAGATCCACGTCGGACTTGCTGATGGCGCCGACACCGGCGTGGATGACGCGCACGCGCACCTCATCGTTGGAGATTTTCTCCAGACTCTGCTTCACAGCCTCGGCAGAGCCCTGCACGTCGGCCTTGACAACAATGGGCAGCTCCTTCATATCGTTCTGTGCCATCTGGCTGAACAGGTTATCCAGCGTGACCTTCTGGAAGGAGGAGAACTGCTTCTCCTTGGCAGCAGCGATGCGCTGCTCAGCCAGTTCACGGGCCAGACGCTCGTCCTCAACAGCCTCGAACAGGTCGCCTGCTTCCGGCACTGCGGTCAGGCCGGTGATCTCCACAGGAGTAGAGGGGCCGGCATCGGTCAGCAGCTGGCCCTTGTCGCTGCGCATGGTGCGCACGCGGCCCACAGCGGTACCGGCAATGATGACGTCGCCGGAGTGCAGGGTGCCGTTCTGCACCAGAATGGTGGCAATGGGGCCCTGGCCCTTATCCAGACGGGCCTCAACGACCGCACCCTTGGCGCGGCGGTTGGGGTTTGCCTTCAGCTCCATGACCTCAGCTTCCAGAGCAATGCGCTCCAGCAGGTCGTTGATGCCCATGCCGGTCAGGGCAGACACCGGGATGCAGGCCACATCGCCGCCCCAGTCCTCGGTGATGATGCCGTACTTGGTCAGGCCTTCCATCACGCGCTCGGGGTTTGCGGTGGGCTTATCCATCTTGTTCATTGCCACGATGAGCTTGACATTGGCAGCCTTGGCGTGGTTGATGGACTCGATGGTCTGGGGCATGATGCCGTCATCGGCAGCAACGACCAGAACGGCGATATCGGTCATGTTGGCACCGCGGGCACGCATGGAGGTAAATGCCTCGTGGCCCGGCGTATCCAAGAAGGTGATCAGGCTGTCGTTGATCTTGACCTGATATGCACCGATGGCCTGGGTGATGCCGCCGGCCTCGCCTGCGGTAACGTTGGTCTTGCGGATGGCATCCAGAATACTGGTCTTGCCGTGGTCAACGTGGCCCATAACGCAGACCACCGGGGGACGCTCCACCAGATCCTCCTGCGAATCCTCTTCCTGCGTGAACAGGCGCTCCTCGATGGTCACATGCACCTCGTGCTCGACCTTTGCGTGGAACTCCTCTGCCAGCAGGGCTGCGGTATCGAAATCGATCACATCGTTGATGGCGTGCATCTCGCCCATCTGCATGAACTTGGCAATGACCTTGCCGGCCTGCTGCTTCAGGCGGGCAGCCAGCTCACCGACGGTGATCTCATCAGGGATCATCACCTTCAGCTGTGCGTTGCGGGCCTTCTCCAGCTGGATGCGCTGCAGGCGCTCGAACTCGGTCTCGCGCTTGCCCTTCTGGAACTGCTGGCGCTGGCGCTGGCCGCGCTGGGTGAACTTCTGCTTGTTGCCCTGCGGGGTGGGCTTGCGGCGGTTCTCGGTGTTCTTGGTGGAAGCCAGATCGTCATAGCGGGCATCAAAGCGATCCACGTTCACATCCACAGTGCGGGTATCGACCGTCACCTGGCTGTCCTCGCGGCGGACAGACACTGCCTGTGCCGGAGCAGCGGTAGCCTTGGCGCCGGTCTCACGTGCTTCGCTGAGAGAAACCGTCTTCTCCTCGCGCTTCTTGTGCTGCTCGTTCTTCTTCTCGCCGTGCTTATTGTTGTTATTGTTTGCCTTGGGCTGCTCTGCCTTTGCGGCGGGCTGCTGGGGCTTTTTGTCAGCCTTGGGAGCCTCGGGCTTCTTTTCAGCCTTCTTTTCGGCCTTCTGGTCAGCCTTCTTCTCAGCCTTGGGCTCCTCCTTGGGAGCCTTGGCGCTGTTCAAAAACTCGTCCAGATTTGCCACGCTGTTGTCCTTGCTGAACTTTTCCAGCAGGTAGTTCAGCTCGTTCTCCTCCAGATTGGAGCTGTTCTTCTTGCCGGTGCTGCCCATAGCGGCCAGTTCGTCCAGCACCTTCTTTGCAGAAAGGTTCAGATCCTTTGCAAAGTCACTCACTTTATATTTTACGATCATTCGCTCATATCCTCCTCATTTTTGATTGCCCCGCAGTCCGAAAGACGGTCAAAGCAGAGCTTTGCGAGGTTGCGGTCAGTCACCGCGTAAACAGCCACAGGCTTGCGGCTGATATCGGCCAGCTTATCCTGTGTCAGCGGCATGGTGAACACGTCCACCAAGTCCCCCACAGCGTAGTTCAAACGCTGCAAGGTCTTGGGGCTGATGTCCGATGCGGTCATCACCAGCCATGCCTTGCTTTTGACGCAGGCTTCCTCCACGGCATCAAAGCCCATGGTCAGCGCACCGGCCTTGCGGCACAGGCTCACGGCCTGATACAGCGCCTCCTCCGGGGGCAGCTTGGGTTTTGCGGGGGCGTTATTCTTTTTTGCCATCGGCTGCGGCCTCCTTTGCGGCTGCGGCCAGCTGTACAGCCAGCGCGTCGTATACCTCGGCGGGAACCGGCTGCTCAAAGCAGCGTTCCAGCGCCTTTTTCTTTTTTGCCTTGGTCAGACAGTCCGGGTCCGGGCAGAGATACGCGCCGCGGCCCGGCTTCTTGCCCACGGGGTCGATGCTGATCTCTCCGCTGGGTGCGCGCACCACACGCACCAGTTCCTTTTTGGGGCGGCTGGTCATGCAGCCGATGCACTGGCGGGCAGGGATTTTTTTTTGTGCCATCCGGTTTCCCTCCTTCGGCAGATGGTGCCGGGCTTATTCAGCGTCTGTTGCGTCCTTCTTGGGCTCCTCGTCCTCGCCGTAGTAGCCGCTCTCGGGACGGATATCAATGTTGTAGCCGGTCAGGCGTGCGCACAGGCGGGCGTTCTGGCCCTTGTTGCCAATGGCAAGGCTCAGCTGGTGGTCGGGCACGGTCACACGGCAGGAACGGGTCTCTCCGGGCAGCAGTTCCACCTTGACAACCTTTGCCGGGGACAGGGCTGCGGAGATGAACTCGTTGATATCCTCGCTCCACTTGACGATATCGATCTTTTCGCCGCCCAGCTTTTCCACAACAGCGGCCACACGGGCGCCGTGCTCGCCGATGCAGGCGGAAACAGGGTTCACGTTGGGGTCCTTGGACCAGACAGCCATCTTGGTGCGGGCACCGGCCTCGCGGCTGATGGCCTTGACCTCCACAGTGCCGTCAAAGATCTCGGGCACTTCCAGCTCAAACAGGCGCTTGACCAGGCCGGGATGGGTGCGGCTGATCATCACGCGGGCACCGCGCTCGGTGCTGACCACGTCCACGACGTAGACCTGCAGGGTCTGGCCCTCGGTGTAGGTCTCGCCGGGCACCTGCTCGTTGCGGGGCAGGATGGCCTCGCCGCCCTTGCCCAGATCCAGCGCCACGATGCCCTTCTCGGTATCCACGCGGGTAACGGTGGCCTGCACGATGTCATGTGCGCGGGACTGGATCTCGCTGAGCTGCTGGTTGCGCTCGGCCTCGCGGATGCCCTGACGGATGACATGCTTTGCGGTCTGGGCGGCAATGCGGCCAAAATCGCGGGTCTTGAGCGGGGTGATGATGCGGTCGCCCACCTCGTAGCTGCTGCGGATCTTGCGTGCCTCGGTCACACCGATCTCGGCGTGCTCGTCGTACCAGTCCTCGTCTGCCACGATATCCTGGATCAGTGCCACGTCAAAGCGGCCGGTGTCGGGGTCGATGTCCACACGGATGTGATCCTCCTCGACCTCATAGTTCTTCTTGACGGCAATGATGATAGCCGCCTTGATCTTTTCGATCAGGTATTCTGCGGTGATGCCGCGCTCATGCTCCAGCATGGAGAGCGCTTCAAAAAAGTCCTTATTCGCTGCTGTCATTTTTCGGGTTCCTCCTATATATTTTGTTCTCTTTTCTCCATCAGAGACGGTTCTTCTCAGTTGAACAAATCCTCGTCGTCGCACAGCTGCACGCCGGAGGCTGCATTCACCTCAAAGGTCACGGGGCCGTTCTCGGTTTCCAGCGTCACGGTGCTGCCCTCGCGGCCGGTCAGGATGCCGGACAGCTCCCGCACGCCGTCAGCGTTGGGGCGGATGAGCTTTGCCCGCACCTTCTGGCCCTTCAGTGCCTCGTAGTGCTCCGGGCGGGTCAGCTTGCGGCCAAGGCCGGGGCTGCCCACCTCCAGATAATAGCTCTGGTCGATGGGGTCTGCCTCATCCAGAATGGGGTCCAGTGCGTGGGACACCTCTGCACAGGTGTCGGTATCCATGGTGCCGTCCCGGTCGATGAGGATGCGAAGATACCAGTCCGGCCCTTCCTTCTCAAAAACCACATCCCACAGGCGCAGACCCATGCCTTCCACCGTGGGACGGACAAGCGCTTCCACTCTCTGCGCGGTGTTGCCGCCAGACTGCTTCGCCATAAAAAACCTCCAAACAAACAAGAAACGCGGACCTTGCGGCCCACGTTTCAGGTTAAACTATATCGTACTACTAGAATATAGCATACTCTTGCGATTTATGCAAGCATTTTCGCAATTTTTTTGCAGTTGTGCACCCTTTGAGGCTTTTTACAGCACCCAGACGCCGTTTTCAAACAGCGGCACGGTGCGGCCATCGCGGCATTTGCCGGTGATATGGCTGTCCTCTGCACCGATCATCACATCCTCATGCAGGGGGGACTGGTTCATGCCGCGCTCTTCCAGCTGCTCCTTGGTCAGGCCGGTGCCGCCCTCGGTGGTGCCGGGGTAGCTGGCACCAAAGGCGATGTGGCAGGCAGCGTTCTCGTCAAACAGCGTGCTGTAGAACAGCTTGCCGCTGCGGTTGATGGGGCTGCTTGCCGGCACCAGTGCCACCTCGCCGATGTGGCGGGCGCCCTCGTCGGTATCCAGCAGCCGGCCCAGCAGGTCAGCGCCCTCCTCGGCTCCATGCTCAACGACCTTGCCATCCTTGAAGGTGACGTGGAAATTCTTGATGAGCTGACCGTTAAAGACGTAAGGCTTTGTGCCGTAGACGATGCCGTCCACCTTATCCTTATGGGGCGCGGTGAACACCTCCTCGGTGGGGATGTTGGGCAGGAAGAACACGCCCTTCTCGTTCTTGCTGCCGGCGCTCTCCCAGCTGGCCTGTTCGGCCAGGCCCACGGTCAGGTCAGTGCCGTTGGCGCTCTCAAAGTGGACGCTCTCCAGATCAAGGGCATTCATCTTTGCGCCCAGCTCGTTCAGGCGGTCCAGATGCTTCTGCCACTCCCCTACCGGATCGCCGCCGGTCACACGGCAGGTATCAAAATCAGCTTCCACTGTGCTTCAATGGCGGCGGCAGTGTCCAGCTCCGGGAACATCTTCTTTGCCCACGGGGCGCTGGGCATGGCGGCAATGGACCACTGCACCCTGTCATTCATGGTGTACTCCCGCCACGGCTGCATAAAGCTGCGGGTCGCGCTGTTCACCCGGCTGATCTTGGCACCGTCCAGCCCGGCAAACAGTTCCGGGTCGTCCGCGATGAGGTGCAGCACGCACACACTGCCCTCGCTCTCTGCGTAGTCGAGATAGCGGCGCAGCTGCCAGGGCTTGCGGTCGGTCAGGGCTTCCTCGCTGCCCAGCTCCATGCGGGTGCGGGTAACGGCGTCATCCTGCCAGTTCACCTGCACGTCCCGCGCACCGGCCTCGTAGGCGCTGCGCACGCACAGCCGTGCCAGCGGGGCACCCTCCAGCGGGCAGTTGATGATCAGGGTCTGCCCCGGCTGCGGGTTCACACCCACCCGGACGATAAAATCTGCATACTTCTGCAGCAATTCGTTAAAGTTTTCCACGTTAGAACCTCCTGTGGTGCATAGCCACCGTTGTTTTTTCTCAGTATACCGCGTTCCGGCGTTTCTGTCCACTATGGGCAGAGCTGCCGCTCACCCTTCTGATTTAAAAAAGGCGCGGGTCAGCTGCACCACCGTGCCGGAAAGCAGCAGCAATGCAATGAGGTTGGGAATGCTCATCAGGCCGTTGAAGGTATCGGCGATGCTCCACAGCAGACCAAGGTCCATGGTAGCGCCCAGAATGGCCACCAGAGCATACACCACAAAGAAGGGGCGCGCCACTTTGTTGCTCTTGCACAGGAACACCAGAAAGCGGGAGCCGTACAGACCCCAGCCGATGATGGTGGAAAAGGCAAAGCAGCACAGCGCCACAGCGGTAAAAATGGACGCCCAGCCGCCGTAGGTGGTGGTAAAGCCGGAGATGGTCAGCTCAGCACCCGCCGCTGCGCCGTAGCTGACCTGGGTGCCGCTGCACAGGATGACCAGCGCGGTCAGGGTGCAGATGACGATGGTATCGGCAAACACCTCAAAAATACCGAACATGCCCTGCTTGACCGGCTTTTTGGTGTCGGCGCAGGCATGGGCGATAGAACCGGTGCCAAGACCGGCCTCGTTGGAGAAGATGCCGCGGGACACGCCCTTTTGCATACTGACGAACAGACTGCCGATGGTGCCGCCGGTAAAGGCAGCGGGGTTGAACGCACCCGCCACGATGGATTCCAGCACGTAGGGCAGGCGGGAGAAGTTGAGCACCACCACGCCCACCGACAGCACAATATAGAACAGTGCCATAAAGGGCACCAGCTTCTCGCTTACGCTGCCAATGCGCTTGATGCCGCCCAGCAGCACCAGCGCCACCAGCACCGCCACAAGGATACCCACGATGAGGTTGAGGGTGGGCAGAAAGCTGCCGCCCACCAGCCCGTATTCCAGCAGGGCGGTATCCACTGCTGCCACGATGGTATTCACCTGCGTTGCGTTGCCGGTACCGAACACGGTCAGCACGCCGAACAGCGCGTACAGCACGGCCAGAAACTGCCAGCGGCGGCCAAGGCCGTTTTTAATATAGTACATCGGGCCGCCCACCCACTCGCCGGTATCGCTGCGCTCCCGGAAATGCACGGCCAGCGTCACCTCGGCAAACTTGGTGCACATCCCCAGCAGCGCAGAGCACCACATCCAGAACACGGCACCCGGGCCGCCGATGGCAATAGCGCCCGCCACACCGGCAATGTTGCCGGTGCCCACTGTGCCCGCCAGCGCGGTGCACACCGCCTGAAAAGGGGTCATGGCACCGTCCGAAGCATCCCGCTTGCGGAACATCCGGCCCACGGTGGTGCGGATGGCGTAGGGGAATTTGCGGATCTGCAAAAAGCCCGTGCGGACACTGAGCAGCAGCCCCACGCCAATGATGCACACCATGGCGGGGATGCCCCAGATAAAGCTGTTCACCGCCTGATTGACGGCGGCAATGGTCTCGATCATATACTTCCACATCCTCTGTAATATCTTGCGCACTGACAGTTTTTGTCAAAACACGAAAATTATTTTACCGTACTTTTCCCGTAGTGTCAATGAAAAATAGGGACGTTATGAAACGCCCCTATCAGAAATTCTTATTTTTTATGTGTGACCGCCCGGCGGTAGACGATACCGGAGACCACCGCCGCCAGCACCTCGGTAAGCCAGAAGGCGTGCCATGCGCCGTCTGCGCCCAGCCAGTTACACAGCAGCGCAGCCAGCGGCATGATGAAAACGACATACCGGCACAACGCGCAAATGACCAGAGATTCTGTGCCCTTGCCAAGACCCTCAAGTGCACCGGAGACGGTGGTTGAGACCGCCGAGATGAAAGCCGATGCTGATGATGCGCAGTGCGGTCTGTCCGGCGGCGATGGTTTCGGGGTTCTGGGTGAACAGCCCCATCAGCTGCCCGGAGGCAACCTGACAGATGACAGTGCCCGCCGCCATGATGGCAGCGCTCATGAGCAGGGTCAGCTGGAACAGCTTTTTCACCCGGGCGTACTCCCGCGCGCCGTAGTTGTAGCCAATAAGGGGGCGCATGCCCTGCACGAAGCCGTTGGCGGGCAGGTACAAAAAGGTCTGCAATTTATAGTAGATGCCCAGCACCACCACATAGCTTTCGGAGAAGGCCGCCAGCAGCCCGTTGAGGAAGGTGACCAGCAGAGAGGGCAGGGCCAGATTCAGGATGGCCGGCACGCCGATGGCGTACAGTCTGCCGTCCAGCGCCGCGTCCGGGCGCAGACAGCTGCGGCGCAGCCGCACCGGCAGCTCGGTGCGCAGATAGACCACAAGGTAGACCACCACGCTGAGCACCTGACCGATGCCGGTAGCCAGTGCCGCGCCTGCAATGCCCATGGCAGGCACCGGCCCAAGCCCGAAGATGAGCACCGGGTCCAGCAGAATATTGCACACGCAGCCGGTGATCAGGGCGACCATGGACACCTTCATGCGGCCCACCGCCTGAAAGATCTTTTCAAAGGCAAGCGAGACCATGTTCACGACCAAAAACAGGAACACAATGGTAGAGTAGGTGATGCCGGCGGCGATCAGCGTCTCGTCCTGCGTAAAGCGGCGCAGAAAGCCGGGCATGATGGCGATGCTGACCACCATCATCACCACGCCGTGCACAAGGCTGAGCACAAAGCCGTGGGTTGCGGCCGTCTCTGCCTTTTTTCGCGGTCGCCCGCGCCCAGATACAGCGCGATCATGGCGTTGATGCCGATGCCAAAGCCGATGGCAATGGCGTTGGAAAAGTTCTGGATGGGAAACACCAGCCTTAACGCGGTCATGGCGTCTTCGCTGATGCGGGCCACAAACAGGCTGTCCACGATATTGTACAGGCTGTTCACCAGCATGGAGATAACGTTGGGCAGCGCCATCGAGAGCAGCAGCGGCAGCACCGGCTTCTCCTTCATAAAAGTTTCGTTCATTGAAAAATTTCACCTGCTATCTGTAAAAAGTAAAAATGTGGAAGGCGCAGCACCGGCCTGTAGCCGGTTTCCGGCGCACAAAAAAGCCACACAATGGCCCTTGTGAGGTCATTGTGTGGCGAAAAGTAGCAATGTTGCTGTAAAAATCCACACGGTTTTTATGATCGCGGCAGCTGTCCGCGATATGCAGCCTGCGCATTTGCGGGCTGCAACTCCAGCAGAATACCACATTCTCAGCGGCGTGTCAAGGGGTTTTGGTATAAAAGTATGACTTTTGTAATCACTTGACCATTTTTACAGCAGGCGCTACAATAAGGCAAACCGGCTCTGAGGGAGGGCATTGTATATGAAATGGATGATCGCATCAGACCTGCACGGCTCCTATTATTATGCGCAGCAGCTGCAGCAGGCCTTTGAACGGGAGCAGGCCGACCGCCTGCTCTTTCTGGGAGACCTGCTCTACCACGGCCCCCGCAACGACCTGCCCCGGGATTACGCCCCCAAAAAGGTGATTCCGCTGCTGAACAGCCTTGCGCCCAGGCTGCTGTGTGTGCGCGGCAACTGCGACGCCGAGGTGGACCAGATGGTGCTCAATTTCCCGGTACTGGCAGACTACGCCGTGCTGCCGGTGGGGCAGCGGCTGGTCTACGTTACCCACGGCCATGTGTTCAACCTGAACCATCTGCCGCCCCTTGCCCCGGGGGATATTTTGCTCCACGGTCACACCCATGTGCCCGCATGGACAAACTTCGGGCAGGGGAGCCTTTACCTGAACCCCGGCTCTGTAAGCCTGCCCAAGGAAAACACCGCCCACAGCTACATGACCCTGGAGGGAAGCACCGCCTGTTGGAAGACCATGGAGGGCGCGTGCTACCACCAGCTGCAGTTGTGATAATGTTGTGATATTCCGGTTTTTGCCGGCAAAAGCTGGAAAAAGCTCTTGACGAACCGCCCGAAATGCTGTAAACTAAGTACAACCTTTAAAAATAGAGGGAGCTGTAAGCTTTGTACTGAACGCAGGCGGTGCAAAGTGTAGCAGTAAACCCCATAAGGCATCATAAAAAGACACCGGAGGCTTTGCATCAGCTTCCGGTGTTTTTTTGTGCGCCGCCGGGCTATCTTTTGCAGCGCGGTCATGCTACAATAGAAAGAAAACGTGAATTGCAGGAGGAATTATGGATTTTTACGGAACCATCGGCCCTGCCTGTGCCGATGTAAAGCTTTTGCAGCAGATGGTGGAAGCCGGTATGACCGGCATCCGCATGAACCTTTCTCACGGGCCGCTGGCAGCGCACAAGGACTGGCTGGTGATGCTGCATAAAGCCGGGGTCAAAAAGCTGCTCATTGATCTGCAGGGGCCGGAATTACGCATCGGTCGTCTGCCGCAGCCGCTGTCCCTGACCGCCGGGCAGACCGTGCGTCTGGGCGCGCAGGGCATTCCCTGCCCTGCCGCGCTGGTGCACAGCGTGCAGCCCGGGCAGGAGCTGCTGCTGGATGACGGCAAGCTGCTGGCACGGGTGGACACCGCGGAACCGGATGCGCTCGTGTGTACCGTAATGCGGGGCGGGGTGCTGCAAAGCCGCAAAAGTCTGGCCGCACCGGGGGCAGATATCCAGATGCCCACCCTGACCACCGAGGACAAGGAGAACCTTGCCATCGCCGCCGATTGCGGCGTTACCGGGGTCATGCTGCCCTTTGTACGCGGCGCTGCGGATATCCGCAACCTGCGGCAGGCGCTGGCAGAGGCCGGTGCACCCGGGCTGAAGATTCTTGCCAAAATTGAAAACCTTGCGGGCGTACAGGCGCTGCCGGAGTTTTTGCCGCTGGTGGACGAGGTGGTCATTGCCCGGGGGGACCTTGGCAACGCCATGCCCCTGTGGGAGCTGCCCCGCTGCCAGAAGCAGCTTTCGGCCGCCTGCCGGTCTGCAGGCGTGCCCTTTATGGTAGTGACCCAGATGCTGGACAGCATGCACACCCGGGCTGTACCCACCCGTGCCGAGGTGAGTGACATTTACAACGCCGTGCTGGACGGCGCGGCCAGCGTGATGCTGACCGGTGAGACCGCCGCCGGACAGTACCCGATGCAGGCCATGGAATATCTGGTGCGCACCGCCCGCACGGCGATGTGACAGGGGCTGATACAGAATGCCCTCCGTTGCGCTCTGGGCATTTTTAGCGGAAAGACTATTTATATTTGCCAATCGGGAAAATCTGCGGATTTTCCCGATTGGCCTTTTCACGGAAGGGTCTTAGCGGAAGATATTTTTCCGCAAAAAACGGCAAAGGGATAGCATCTTTTGTCTGCTTCCTGTATAATACAGGTAAAATCAACTGAAGTCAGAAAGGTTTATCGTTTATGGGCATCGTAGTCATCGGAGCTGTTTTTGTGGATATCAAGGGCTATCCCCTTTCCACCTATATCCCCGGCGGGCGCAACGCGGGCAGAATGGAGCAGGTCCACGGCGGCGTGAGCCGCAACGTGGCAGAGGATATCGCCAACGTGGAGCTCCGGCCCACCTTCGTGGGCCTTGTCGATGACAGCGGCATGGGTCAGGATGTCATTGACAAGCTGGAGAACCACAAGGTCAACACCCGCTTTATCCAGAAAGTGCCGGACGGCATGGGCACATGGCTGGCCATTTTTTTTGACAACGACGGCGATGTGCACGCCGCCATCTCCAAGCGGCCAGACACCACCCCGCTGACCGGCCTTCTGCAAGAACAGGGCGACGACATTTTTGCAGACTGCGATTCCATTGCACTGGAGCTGGACCTCGAGAAAGAAACGGTGAAGCAGACCCTGCGCTACGCCAAAAAGTACGGCAAAAAGGTGTTTGCCGTGGTCTCCAACATGAGCATTGCCATGGAGCGGCGGGATTTTTGCAGCAGATCGATTGCTTCGTCTGCAATCAGCAGGAGGCCGGGCTGCTGTTCTCGGACGACTACGACCACCTCTCCCCGGACGAGATGTGCCGGGTGCTCACGGGCAACGTGCGCAGCGCCAACATTCCCAGCATGGTGGTGACCATGGGCGGGCAGGGCGCGGTATATGCCTGTGCAGACGGTGACTGCGGCATCGTACCCGCCAAAAAGGTGGATGTCATCGACACCACTGGTGCGGGGGATGCCTTCTTTGCCGGAACCGTCATCGGCCTGACCTACGGCAAGACTCTGGCGGAATCCTGCGAGATCGGCAGCCGCCTGGCCGCCTCGGTCATCTGCATCACGGAAAATGTCTGCCCCCGCTTCCGCCCCCTTGAGTTCGGGCTGGATGTACCGGTGGTGGACTGACGATTTAAACGGTTGGATTTTTGCGCAAAACCGCATTTTCCCCCTTGACAGAAGCGGCAGTTTCTGGTATCAATAAAAATGATAAAGGGGAGTAAAGGGCAGCCCGCCGGTCAAGGCTTTTTTCCGGCAGGCCGCTGCATGGCAGCGTCATCACGGCAGCAATGCCCGATGTCATGTGTTCGCTTGAGACTTTTGTCACAGATCTTACGCTGTGGCAAGGGTCTCTTTTTTTTTCTTGCCGCAGCATCAAAACAAAAGGAGGCAGAAAAACAATATGAATTTCTGGAACACATTCGCCGCGCTCTTTTCAAACTTCGGGGCGCTGACATGGCAGATGGTGGTCATGTGGGGCATCGGTGCCCTGCTCATTTACCTTGCCATCGTCAAAAAGATGGAGCCCAGTCTGTTGCTGCCCATGGGGTTCGGTGCCATTCTGGTCAACCTTCCCGCATCCGGTGCCATCACGCAGGGAGACACCGTTGGCCCCATCTCTGCCCTGTTCGAGGCAGGTATGTCCAACGAGCTGTTCCCGCTGCTGCTGTTCATCGGCATCGGTGCCATGATCGATTTTGGCCCGCTGCTGGAAAAGCCGTGGCTCATGCTGTTTGGCGCAGCGGCACAGTTCGGCATCTTTTTCACCCTGTTTCTGGCCGGGTTCTTCTTTGATATGAAGGACGCCGCGTCCATTGCGGTCATCGGCGCAGCGGACGGCCCCACCGCCATTTTTGTGGCAAACACCCTGAAATCCCAGTATCTGGGCGCTATTATGGTGGCAGCTTACAGCTACATGGCGCTGGTGCCCATCGTGCAGCCGCCGGTCATCCGTCTGCTGACCACCCAGAAGGAACGCCGCATCCGTATGCCCTACGAAAAAGGCAATGTCACCCAGCTGACCAAGATCCTGTTCCCTGTTGTGGTCACGGTGGTCGCCGGTCTGGTAGCCCCGGCCAGCGTGGCGCTGGTGGGCTTTTTGATGTTCGGCAACCTGCTGCGGGAATGCGGGGTGCTGAACTCCCTGAGCGAGACCGCCCAGAACGTACTGGCAAACCTCATCACCCTGCTGCTGGGTCTGACCGTAGCCGGGCAGATGACCGCCGACAAGTTTGTCCGGCCGGACACTTTGCTTATCATGGCGCTGGGTCTTGTAGCCTTTATCTTTGATACCGCTGGCGGCGTGCTGTTCGCCAAGCTGGTGAACCTCTTCCTGCCCGAGGGCAAAAAGCTGAACCCCATGATCGGCGCGGCAGGCATTTCGGCCTTCCCCATGAGCGGACGTGTGGTCAACAAGATGGGTCTGGCCGAGGACAACCAGAATTTCCTACTGATGTATTCCATCAGCGTCAACGTTTCCGGGCAGATCGCATCCGTCCTTGCCGGCGGACTGATCCTTTCCCTGATGGCTTAACGGAGGTGCCTTTATGCTTCATCTTTCTTCCTGGATGACCACTCTGCCCATGATGCTCATCGGCATGACCGGTATCCTGCTGGTCATCGGCTTTCTCGTGCTGGTTGTGATGGCGCTGAACTGCCTCACCCGCCGCAAGTAAGAGCAAAAAATAGGATAAGCAAGCCGCCCGGGAGGATCTGCAGATCTTCCCTCGGGCGGCTTTTTTCACAGGCGCAGACGGCGCTGCTTTTGCCGGATTCATCCCCGGGCGTCCTGCCGGGTGGTGTGGAAGTACTCCTTGGGGGTCATACCGTACTCCTTTTTAAAGGCGCGGAAAAAGTGGTTGTAGCCGCCAAAGCCGCTGGTCTTGTACACCTCGGTAATGGGCAGCCCCTGCTCGATGAGGGTGCAGCAGCGGTCTAACCGCGCCTTTACGATATAGCGGTGCACGGTCTGGCCGGTCTGGCGTTTGAATTCCCGGGCAATATGTTCCCGGGAGACGAAAAACTCCTTTTCCAGCCGCTCCAACGTCAGTTCCTCGGTGAGGTGCGCCTGAATAAACAAAAACACCTCGTCCAGCATCAGGTAGTGGCGGCTGACCGAAGCGGTGTGGAATTCCGCATGGATGCAGGCACGCAGCGCCAGCACCACAAACATTTGCAAAATACCGTGCTCGAACACCGCTGCACCGAACTGGCTGCTCTCCTGCGAGGAGCATCAGCAGCTTCCGGGCAAGGTTTTTCAGCAGCATATAGATCTGGCTGTCCGGGCGCACAGCCACCTGCCGGAAGGGCACCACGTTGAAGCTTTTTTCAAGGTCGGTGTCCGCGTCCGAAAGCTGCGCCAGCGTCTGGGGGGACAGTTGCACCCGAATAAGTTCCAGCGGGCCGTAGGCTCCGGCATATTCCAGCCTGCCGCCCTGCTCGGGCTTGAGGATGATCAGATTCTGCTGCTGGGCGGGCAGCACCACCTCGCTGCACCGGAACACACCGCTGCCCCGCATGACCAGAAACAAATCATAATACGCGCCGGAATAAAATTCCCGGACGGCGCTCTGCTCAAAAAGATAACACTTGGCTGTATAATTCACCAAAAAGTCCTCCATAAAACTGTCATATATAACAAATTGTTGTACACAACAGAAAAGTACAACTGTTATAATTGCATAATACATCAATTTGCGATAGTTTTCAATCATTTTTTGGATATGCTTTGACGCAAAATTAACGTATAATGCAATCGAAGAGAAGAGGCTTGTATGAAAAGCCTCGTGGTTTCATCTGTTTTTTAAGGAGGATAAAACGCAATGGACCAGAAAAAGACCGTTCGGCCCTTCTCCATGAAGGACAAGATCGGCTATACGCTGGGCGATCTGGGCTGCTGCTTCACGGAGCAGTACCGCGCCATGTATCTGTCGATCTTCTACACCCTGATCCTGCAGGTCAACCCCTTCCATGTGGGTATCCTGCTGCTGATCACCAAGATCTGGGATGCCGTCAACGACCCCATCATCGGCGCTATCGTGGACTCCCGCAAGGCCACCAAGGGCGGCAAGTTCATCCCGTGGATCCGCGCTTTCTCGTTCCCCATGGCAGTGCTGTGTATCCTGGCCTTTGTCAATGTGGGCAACATCAGCTACGGTCTGCGTCTGGCCTACATGTTCATCACCTATGTGCTGTATGAGGCGCTGTACACCTGCGTCAACGTGCCCTTCGGTACTCTGTCCAGCGTGATGACCGATGATGTCGGCCAGCGCACCGCACTGTCCCGCTACCGCAGCCTTGGCGGCACCATCTTCATGACCGTCATGGTCATGATCGGCCCCCTGTTCCTGTATGTGGACAACAAGCCCGTGGCTGGCCGCTTCCTGATGCTGGCCTGCATCTGCGCTATGCTGGGCCTGCTGTGCCTGCAGATCACCTGCGTGTGGTGCAAGGAGCGCGTGGAAGTGCCCGAGCGTCCGCAGGGCGAAAAGCTGAACTACCTGCACGTGCTCAAGGAGATCTCTCACAACAAGGCTCTGCTGGGCGTTATGTTCTTCAGCCTGACCGGCATGATCGGTGCTTCCGTGGTCAACGGTCTGAACACCTACCTGTATAAGGACTTCTTCGGCAACGTTAAAATTCAGGCTGTCTCCGGCATGCTGAGCGTGCTGTACGCGGTGCTGTCCTTTGCCATCACCCAGCCTCTTGCCAACAAGTTCGGCAAGAAGGAGTGGTGCTGCATGGGCGCCGGCTTTGCCGCCATCGTGTTCGGCATCCTGTTCTTCTTCCCCGTCCACAACCCCGTGGCTTTCATCGTCATCAATGGCATCTGCTATCTGGGCGCTTCCGGTATGCAGGTGCTGATCTGGGCCATGGTCAACGACGCCATCGACTACCATGAGCTGCAGACCGGCGAGCGCAACGAGGGCATCGTCTACTCCACCTACTCCTTCTTCCGCAAGCTTGCAAGCGCCATTTCCGGCAGCCTGTCCAGCTTTGTGCTGGGTGCCATCGGCTACAACGTTACCGCTGGCGCTGTGCAGACCGCAGGCGTTGTGAATGCCATCTGGAAGAGCTACACCGGCGTCTACTTTCTGGGCTACGGCATTGCAGTTGCCATCCTGTTCTTCGTCTACCCCCTGACCAAGCAGAAGACTGCTGAGATGTTGACCGAGCTGAAGGCCGCCGCGCCGCAAAGGAGAGCAAGTAAATGAAGATCTTACAGGTTCAGTTTCAAAACCGCAATGGCCACACCCTGCGCGGCATCGTGACCCTGCCCGATACCGAGGGCAAGGTACCCTTTGTGGTGCATCTGCACGGCTTTGCCGGCAGCTGCAGCGGCTACAAGTCCATGTACACTCCATCTGTCCCGCGCTCTGGCAGCGCAGGGCATCGGCAGCGCCCGGTTCGATTTCTACGGCAACGGCGAGAGCGACGGCGAGTTCGAGGATATGAGCTTCGACGGCCTGCACACCGATGCACAGGATATCTTTGCATGGGCCGCTGAGCAGCCCTATGTGGACAGCGAAAAGCTGTTCCTCTCCGGCCAGAGCATGGGCGGCTACATTGCTGCCTCCTGCGCTCCGGTGATCCAGCCCCACGGCCTGATCCTGCTGTGCCCGGGCGCAGGGATGTGGTTCGGCTGCGCCCAGCGCGCCGACGGCGTGACCCAGACCGGCAAGGACTACGCCGACATGGAGGGTCTGTGCTACAAGATGGCCTTTAACTATGAGATGGCCAAGCACCCCGATCCCTTTACCGAGGCCAAGGGCTACAACGGCCCGGTGCTGCTGCTGCGGGCCGACGATGACCGTCTGGTGGACGAGGGCACCTGCAACCGCTATGCCGAGGGGTACACCACACCCGATGTGGATACCATTGCAGGCGGCGGACACAACTTTGCCACGCTGGCAGCCCGTGCCGCAGTGGAGGAAAAGACCGCAGCATTCATCAAAGCAAATCTGTAAAGCAAAGCGTATCTGCAAGGAGGCTTTTGTATGGAAAACATGATCCTGCAGCCCATTGTAGTGGGCGGACAGACCTTTAAGAATCGCATTATGTTCCCCCCGCTGACCACCGGTTACGAGAAGAACGGCATGATCAGCGAGCAGGACATGGGCTTCTACACCCGTCTGGCAAAGGGCGGCGTAGGTTACATCGTTCTGGGCGACGTTGCACCCATCAACAGCTTTTCTCCCACCCCCAAGCTGTTTGACGACAGCCAGATCCCTGCCTTCAAGGCACTGGCCGACAGCGTACACGCCTACGGCACCAAGCTGGGCGTCCAGATCTTCCACCCGGAGTACGATGTGGACGCCATCAACAGCCTGTTTATGCAGAAGAAGTTTGACGAGATGCGTCAGCGCCTGCATCACGACATGATGTTCTTCACCGATGAGGTCAGCGAGGAGATGCTGATGGCCATCATCGATAAGATGTGCGCCTGCGCGGTGCGTGCCCAGAAGGCCGGTGTGGACGTCATCCAGATCCACGGCGACCGCCTGAACGGTTGCCTGTGCTCCACCCGCATGAACCACCGCACCGACAAGTTCGGCGGCAGTCTGGAGAACCGCGTCCGCTTTGCCCGCATGCTGACCCGCGCCATCCGCAAGGCTGTGCCGGATATGATCATCGACTACAAGCTGTCCATCGTCACCCCGCAGCGCGGCAAGGGCGGCATTGACGAGGCCGATGCCGTGCAGTTTGCCCAGTGGCTGGTAGAGGACGGCGTGGATATGTTCCACGTTGCGCAGGCCAACCACACCGGCAACATGGCCGACACCATTCCTCCCATGGGCGTACAGCCCTACGGCTTCTTCGTCAAAATCGCCGGGGACATCAAAAAGGCCGTCAATGTGCCGGTCAGCGCCGTGGGTCGTATCGTGGACGCCGACATGGCTGCACGTGTCATCGAGAGCGGCATGGCTGATATGGTTGCCATGGGCCGCCCGCTGCTGGCTGACCCCGACTGGGGCACCAAGATCGCTGCCGGTAAGGCCTGCGATATCCGCCGCTGCATCAGCTGCAACAAGGGCTGCACCGATGCTATCCAGAACCGCCAGTTCCTCTCCTGCGTGCTGAACGCGGAGAACGGCTACGAGAACAGCCGCAGCATCCAGCCTGCAGCGCAGAAAAAGAAGATCGCTGTCCTGGGCGGCGGCCCTGCCGGTCTGGAAGCTGCCCGTGTGGCAGCGCTGCGCGGCCATGACGTGACCCTGTTTGAAAAGACCACCTCTCTGGGCGGCCAGCTGAACATTGCCTGCGTACCTCCCCGCAAGGAGGAGATGCGCCGCGCCGCACAGGACCTGATCCACGCTGTCTGCAACGCCGGTGTGCACCTGTGCATGGGTCAGACCCGCACCGCAGAGCAACTGAAGGATGCCGGTTTCGAGGCCGTCATCAACGCTGTGGGCGCACACAGCGCCGCACCCCGCATCCCCGGCATCGACAGCGTGAACGTTGCCGACGCGTGGAAGGTGCTGGCCGGTGAGCAGCAGGTGTACGGCACGGTTGCCGTCATCGGCGGCGGCATGGTAGGCTGCGAGACCGCAGAGTATCTGGCTGCCCGCGGCTGCAAGGTGTCCGTTATCGAGATGATGGACAAGATCGCCGCAGGCGAGAGCACCACCATTCTGCCCACCCTGCTGGAAAACTACAAGACCTACGGCGTGGAGCAGTACCCCAGCCACAAGGTCAAGGAGTTCCGCATGGACGCCGTCGTCTGCGAGAACAAGGACGGCGCAGAGGTGACCATCCCCTGCGATTACATCGTGCTGGCCATGGGCGCACGCTCCAACGAATTTGACGCTGCTGCGCTGGAGGCTGCCAGCATCCCGGTGTATTCCATCGGCGATGCCGCTGGTAAGGCTGCGGATATCTCCAACGCCATCCGCACCGGCTACGATACCGCCTGCCAGCTGTAAAACAATAATATCGTTCTATTTGTGGGTCAGAAACGCCTGTGGGCGCTTCTGACCCACTTTTTTACCCTCTCAGGCGCTCCCGCGCCAGCTTCCCCGAAGGGGGTAGCCAAGGTTTAAAGCCCGTTGCTAAAGTATTAGGCGCAATGAGAAAGCTTCCGATGGTGCTCTTGCCTCTCCCTTTGGGAGAGGTGGCATCGCGCAGCGATGACGGAGAGGGCGCACGCCGCTGAACTCCCCCAGTCGCCTATGGCGACAGATTCCCCTTTTTGTCACCTGCGGCGACATCTTCCCCCGGCCGGGGGAAGTCGTCCTCTGAGATGGGGCCTTTGGCATGACGGTATAGTTTCCGGCTAAAGCGCAAAGCTTGCGGGCGCGTCAGAGGCTCCCTCCTAGAGGGAGCTGGCAAAGCTGTCAGGCTTTGACTGAGGGAGTTCGTTCCAAACCCTTCCCGTGAAAATGGAATACCGGAGCGTCCGCAGACGCTCCGGTATTCCGAAATTATAAAATAATTTTTCCGCTGAATATGGCCAGAGTGCAACGACGACGACCGCCGCCAGTGGCGGAAACAGGGAGGAGTTGTTGGGGCAGCGGCCAGCAAAACGCAAGTGCCGCCCAAGGCACGATGCGGATGCTGGGTGCCGCAACCCGATGGCGGCGGCCACTCCAAATCGTCCCACATAAAAAGGCTGCTGCACAGTGCTTTGTGCAGCAGCCTTAAATATTTTACGTTTACAACAGATCAGATGCTGAACTGCACGGCGCAGAAAGCGGCATAGATGCACAGCAGTGCAATGCCCTGCGGGCGGCTCAGCTTGCCCTTGATCAGAGCGGGCACGGTGAGCAGCAGCATCACGGCAAACATGACCGGGATATCCATCACCAGCGAGGCGTTCATACCTGCGATGGTGGAGTTCTGCGGGATGCTGAAGGGTGCCAGCGTAACGGACACGCCGCTGACCAGCACCAGATTGAACACGTTTGCACCGATGACGTTGCCCAGCGACAGCGCGCCGTGACCCTTGGCCAGCGAGGTGATGGCGGTGACCAGCTCCGGCAGCGAGGTGCCCAGTGCCACAAAGGTCAGCGCAATGACCGACTCCGGCACGCCCAGTGCCTGTGCGATGAGGGTGCCGTTGTCCACCAGCAGGTCAGCGCCCACAGCAATGAGCACTGCGCCGATGGCCAGCAGCCCCAACTCCTTGGCAAAGGAGCCTTCCTCAGCCTGCTCCTCCTCTTCCGGGGCGGGGGTATTTTTCATAGCCAGCACGTTGCACACGATGTAAGCCACGAACATGGCCAGCAGGATCAGGCCCACCGGGCGAGAGAAGGAGCCGGTGGTGTAGGCCACACCGGCATAGAAAGCGGCAGCCACAAAGAAGAAGGCCACCGGGGTGCGCAGGCTCTTGGGGTCAACCTTGCCCGGGCGCACCGCAATGGTGATGGCGGCGATCAGTGCAGAATTGCAGATGACCGAGCCGATGGCGTTGCCGTAGGCGATCTCGCCGTGACCGGTGAGGGCAGAGGTGGTGGACACCATGACCTCCGGCAGGGTGGTACCGATGGACACCACCGTGGCACCAATGAGCAACTCCGGCACATGGAAGCGGCGGGCGATGCCGGTGGCACCGTCCACAAACCAGTCGCCGCCCTTGATCAGGCAGAGCAGGCCCACGATAAACAACAGAACAGGGATCAGCATAGTATTTCTCCTTTTTTTCAAATGATAGCAGCAGAGGCACAAAAAAAGACCTTTATCACATCCTGCCCGGAACGGGGAAATGTGATAAAAGTCTCAAGCATCCGGTGCTGCATCGGGCATTTCTGCCGGGAGTGTCGCTGCAGCACAGCGCACCTGTTTTTAACCAAGATACGCCCCTTACTCCCTTTTATCCAGAGAATATTATACCTGTTTTCCAGCAAAAGCGCAAGGGGAAATATGGGATTTATTCTGCCTTGGTCACTTTTTTGGCGTTGGGGTAAATATGCTCCATGCGGGCGTTGTCGAAATGCTCGTCAAGGAACACTTCCAGCTGGCCGTTGGGCGCATCACCGCTGGTGCGGGCATCGTAGCGGGCCAGCGCCAGCGCACTGGTGAGCATATTCACCGCCATGAATACCGCCAGCGCTGCTGTCATCCACGGACGGATATGGCTGCGCACCTTTTTCATCAGCTCCAGCACCAGCGGGTAGCCGTAGCGCATCCACATCACCGCCGCAATGCCCCAGAAAAAGCAGTACAGCAGGTTGATGCGCCCGCCCAGATTGAACTTGAACTTGCTGTAGTCCCAGAACACGGTACCGAACAGCAGCTCTGTGACAGCGCTGCACACGTATTCATATACGCCGCCCAGCACCGTGCCGAAGGCGAAGAGATAGCGGTCGCTTTTTTCCTGATTCTGCCGCAGCAGCACGGTAGCCATAGCCAGCGCCAGACCCCACACCACGCTGAAAGGCCCCCACACCAGACTGGAGCGGCTCATCCAGACCCCGGCGGTCACGCGGCAGAACACGGTCTCCACCATATCGCCCAGAAACGCCCCGATGACGAACAGCCACAGCAGGTCTGCCGCGCTGAGGAAGTCGGCCTGCCCCTTCTGCACCGCCGTGGGCTGCTGCCGGGCGGCCTCCGGGTAGGCGCGCTGGATGCGCTTTTCCACATACACGGCAATGCGGCGGCGCAAGGTATCGGATCGCGCCTCCAGTTTCTGGTTCAGCTGTTCCAGCACCGGGTGCTGCGCCGCATACCGCCCCACCAGAACCGCCGAGCCCAGCTGGTCCAGCGCCGCGATGCCCAGCGCCGTCCACACCAGCGGATGCAGCAGCCACCCCGGCACAAGGGCACACAGCCGCAGCAGCAGCCCGTTGCCCCAAAGCACGGTCACCATGCCCAGCGCGCCCCACAGCACCGAGTACTGCAGGCAGACGTAGCCATTCAGGTTGAACTTTTTATCGGAGTAATCCCACCATTTGCGATTGTGCAGCCGCTCCAGCAGCTTTGCCGTGAGCCACTCCACCACGGTAGCCGTAAGCATACAGGCCACAAACAGCACCACCGGCTTTGTGCGCATATCTGCAAAGCCCACTGCCATCAGGATGGCCGTGGTGCCGTACACAAAGCAGAACGGCCCCGCCGCCATGCCGCGGTTTGCAAACCGCTTGCCCCGGAAGGTAGCCACCACGGTCTCCCCTACCCACCCAAGGAAGGAATAGACCAAATACAGCACGCCCAGCGTATAGAAGTTCAGTGTCATCGCGCTTTCCTCGCCTTCTGTTTTTATGCTCTGATTGTACTCGCTTGCGCCGGTTTATACAAGAGGACAGCAGAAAAATGTTACAATTGGCGCGGGATTTCATTTTACGAACGCATCATTCCGCTAAAAAAGCCGCTGCACAAACACGGTGCAGCGGCTCTCGGAGTTTATTTATAATGGATTACAGCTGGCTCTTATACAGCTCCACGATTTCCTCCACGCTGGTATCGCGGGGGTTGCCGGGACGGCAGGCGTCTGCAAAAGCGGACTCGGCGAGGAACTGGATGTCCTCTTCCTTCAGGATGCCGTGCAGGTTTGCGGGGATGCCCACGTCTGCGCTCAGCTGCTTGACGGCAGCGATGGTGGCATCGGCGGCTTCCACATCGTTCATCTCGTCGATGCCCATAACGCCCATGGCCTTGCCCACGGCGCGGTAGCGCTCACCGGCAACGCTCTTGTTGTACTCCAGACCCACCGGCAGCAGGATAGCGCAGGCCACACCGTGCGGGGTGTCATACAGAGCGGACAGGCCGTGTGCCATGGAGTGGACGATGCCCAGACCCACGTTGGAGAAGCCCATGCCGGCGATGTACTGGCCCAGAGCCATGCCCTCACGGCCCTCCGGGGTGTTCTGCACGGCACCGCGCAGGTTCTCGCTGATGAGCTTGATGGCTTCCAGATGGAACATATCGGAGATGGTGCAGTGGCCCTTGGTGATGTAGCCCTCGATGGCGTGGGTCAGAGCGTCCATGCCGGTGGCGGCGGTCAGGCCCTTGGGCATGGAGGACATCATATCGGGATCGACCACAGCGATCTCGGGGATATCGTTGGTGTCCACGCAGACGAACTTGCGCTTCTTCTCCACATCGGTGATGACGTAGTTGATGGTGACCTCAGCCGCAGTACCGGCGGTGGTGGGCACAGCAATGGTGAACACAGCGTGCTTCTTGGTGGGGGCAACGCCTTCCAGAGAGCGGACATCCGCAAACTCGGGGTTGTTGATGATGATGCCGATGGCCTTTGCGGTATCCATGGAGGAGCCGCCGCCGATGGTCACGATGCAGTCTGCCTCAGCAGCCTTAAAGGCAGCCACGCCGTCCTGTACGTTGGCGATGGTGGGGTTGGGCTTGATCTCGCTGTAAACAGCGTAGGCAAAGTTTGCGGCATCCAGCAGGTCGGTGACCTTTTTTGGTAACGCCAAACTTGATCAGGTCGGGGTCGGAGCAGACGAAAGCCTTCTTGTAGCCACGGGCGGTCAGCTCGGGAACGATGTTCTCGATGGCACCGTGGCCGTGGTAGGAGATGGTATTCAGAACAATGCGGTCAGCCATAATACAAATCCTCCAAATCTGTTTGCAGCCGCCTTTCCGGCGGCGTTCCTCTACGTTTCAGCATAGCACATCGTCAAAAAATTTGCAATGCAAAATTGTTTAAATTTGTGGTATATTTTTATACTTGTGTATTATTTTCTATCATCTTTGTCTGTTTTCCGGCATTATTATCCCCTGCAAAAAAACAATCCTTGCCAAATTGCCGTGCCTGTGTTATACTATTTTAGCAACCTTTGCTGGTGTGGCGCAATGGCAGCGCAACTGATTTGTAATCAGTGGGTTGCAGGTTCAACTCCTGTCACCAGCTCCATACAAAATCCCTGGATCCATTTGGATCCGGGGATTTTTTTGTGCCGAACGCAGGCTCCTTCCTGCGCAAAGAACGACTTTCTTCGTAAAATTTGTGCAAGATGTCGCAAAAATATTGTCTTCGTAAAAAAAGCAGTATAATACAAGCAACAACAACTAACAGGAGGGAAAATGGAATGCGTCACTCTTTGGGAACCATCGCCTGGCGCGGGCTGAAAGGCCGCCGCCGCGATACCGCTATGATGCTCTGCGTGCTGGCGGCAGTGTTTGCGCTGCTTACAGCGGTGCTGTGCTATCAGCAGAGCGGCAGCCGCGCCATGGAGGTGCAGCGCCAGGATCTTTACGGTGCCTGGCAGCTTGCCCGTTACGACCTGACCGCCGCAGATGCCGATGCCTTTGTGCAGCAGACAGCCCCCGCTGCGGTGGGGCGTGCGGCGCAGTATGCGATCCTTGTCAACGACAAGGACCTTGCCTTTGGCGCGCTGGGCACTGTGGACGAGGGATATCTCTCCTGTGGGCAGCTGCAGCTGCTCAGCGGACGGCTGCCCGGCACCGCCGGAGAGGCAGCGCTGACCACCTCGGTGCTGGACAGCATCGGGGCCTCCTATGAGCTGGGGCAGACCGTGACCCTGCAGGCGGTGCATGGGGACGATGCACCGGTCCTGCTGCAATTTACCCTGTGCGGGGTGCTGCCCTCCTACGATGCCTACTGGGCGGTGGGCAGCAACCTGCCGGTGGATGCGCTGGTCACCGCCGACAGTCTGCCCCAAAGCTGGGACAGCAAAATACAGCTGCTGTGCTGCTATGCTGGTGCCGTGCCGCTGGCTCCTTATATAGACGGCAGCCAGGATCCCACCTGGGTGCGCAACACCTACGCCTATCCGGAAGCGGATCTGACCCGGAGCGGCAGCTGGGCTTTATGGGCGGCTGTGCCCTGCTGACCCTGTGCGCGGTGCTCGTGCTGTGCACCCTGCAGCTGCGCCGCCGGGAGCAGAGCCTTGTCACTCTGCGTATGATCGGTGCCGGAAAAACCGCCCTCGTGGCGCTGTGCCTGTGGGAAGCCGTTTTTCTGCTGCTGTTCTGCCTGCCGATCGGCAGCCTGCTGGGGTCGGCCTGTGTGCCGCCACCCTTGCCGTGCAGGGGCACGTGCGCTATCTCAGCCTGCCGTGGGGACAGCTGGCGCTGGCGTGGGCTACCGGCACCGGGGCCGTGCTGCTGGGCTTTTTGCTGCCTGCCCTGCGGCAGGCCGGGCAAAAAAAGCTGACCCATCTGCCCCAGAAAAAGTAAGATTACAGCGCCGTGTGCGGCTGCTTACGCCGCTGCCGCTGCGGCTGGTGGTGCTCAATGCGCTGGGGCTTACGCTGGCGCTGTGCTGTGTGTTCCTGAGCACCTGGAAGCTGCTTCCCTACCGCCGCACGGCGGCTTCGGCAGCGGTGCAGGTAAGCGCCGGGCAGAACACCCTGACCGACGGCCTTGCGGAGGATCTGCTGCGCCTGCCGGACGTCCAGCAGGCCGCCATGCGCACCGATATGAACTATCTGTGCGGCCTTTCCAGCGATGCCTTTACGGCGCATGACCTGTGGGGACTGTATACCCACCAGGACAGCCTCTACACCATGTTTACCATGCAGGATGCAGACACGGTAAACACCCTTGTCACCGCATTGCCGGATGCAGAGCTGGAAGCGCTGGCTGCGCAGTGCAGCACCCCTGTGGATCTGGACGCACTGCGCAGCGGGCAGGCCGTGCTGCTGTATGCGCCGGATTTTGTACTGGACGAAAACGGCCAGACCCAGTGGGGCACGCAGGCCGCACCCTTTGCGGGCTGCACGGCAGTGCTGGAGTACCCTACCCTGGACGGCGCACACAGCCAAAAGAGCCTGACCATCGGCGGCGTGATTGCAAGCATTGATATGGACAGCCTGCCCTTTGCAGACAGCTCCCCCACCACCTACCAGCTGTACTGCAGCCAGGCGCTGGGCCGCGCCCTCTGGGCAGAAGAATACGGCACGCCCTACGGGTATACCGCCATCAACCTGAAACTAAAAGCCAACGCCAGCTACGCTACCCAGAAATCCATTGCAGGGCTGGTGACCCGCCGGGGCGGCGTACTGCGCACCAACAGCTACGAAACTGCCAGCCGGATGTATCAGGAAGGCAGCACCGGCGCGTTCTTCTGGGCGGTCGCCGGAGTGGTGGGCGCTGCACTGGCCCTGTTTTTACTGTGGAACCTGTTCGGGCTGTACTGGCAGCACCAGCGGCTGCGCATCGGTATCTTTCAGGCAGAGGGTACCTCGGCTGCCATGCTGCGGCACTGCGGCATCCGGCAGGGCGTGCTTGCAGTGCTGGGTGCGCTTTTGCTGGGCAACCTGGCCGTATGGGGCCTGTGGCGCTGGAGCTGGCACAGCCTGGTCACCCGGCAGAGCGGCCGCATCCTGACCTTTGCGGCCCTGCCTATGGCCGTATCGGAGTATCCCTGGGCGCTGCACCTTGCGGTATGCGCAGGTTATCTGCTGTTCGTGCTGGCGCTGCAGCTGGCCCCGCTGGAGCGGCTGGCACGCAGCCAGCCCATGGACAATCTGAAAAAAGGAGTGTAACGCGATGAGAGAGATCGTACTGGAAGCCCGGGCTGTGACCCGTACCTACGGCACCGGCACCGGTGCCACCCACGCCCTGCGCGGGGTGGCTGTGGAGATCGAGCAGGGCAGGTTTACCGCCATCATCGGGGCCAGCGGCTGCGGCAAATCTACCCTGCTGCAGGCACTTGGCGGGTTGGATGCCCCCACCAGCGGCAAGGTACTGCTGGAAGGGCAGGATCTGTATGCGCTGCCGGATGCCGCACTTGCCCGGCTGCGCCGTACGCGGCTGGGGTTCGTGTTCCAAGCATTCCACCTGCTGCCGGAGTATACGGTGCGGGACAATCCTGCTGCCGCTGCTGCTGGACAAACGGGAGCCGGACGAGGAATACCTTGCCCTGCTTACCCGGCAGCTGGGGCTGACCGCGCTGCTGCAGCGCCAGCCCACCCAGCTTTCCGGCGGGCAGCAGCAGCGCGCCGCCATTGCCCGGGCACTGATCACCCGCCCTGCGGTCGTGCTGGCAGACGAGCCTACCGGCAACCTGGACCACCAGAACAGCGTGGAGGTATTCCGCCTGCTGCGGGAGGCAGCCGCACAGCAGCACCAGACCGTTGTGTATGTCACCCACGACCAGGGGCTTGCGGCGCAGGCAGACCGGGTGCTGCGGATGCAGGATGGCCGGATCGAAGAAGCATAAAACCTGCACTTTTTTCTCTGTCCGGGTGTTTGCGAATGGCGGATCTTGTTGTATAATAGAGAAAACACGCCCCGGAACAAAAGGAGGAACCAAGCATGATCCAATTCGGCCTACGTCTGCATGATGCAGAAAAGCTGCCCATTGAACAGGTGCTGCCGCTGGTACGCCAGAAGGGCTTTTCCTGCGTGCATCTGGCGCTGAGCAAATCCCTGAAGGAGGTGCCCAACACCCCCTCTGCCCTCACCCCCCGGCTACGCGGCCTATCTGCGCCGTCTGTTTGCAAAAAATGAGCTGGACATTGCAGTGCTGGGCAACTACCTGAATCTGGCGCACCCGGATGCGGATGCCCTGCACGCCATTCAGGAAAAGTACTATGCCCATATCCGCTTTGCCAGCCTGCTGGGCTGCGGCATGGTGGGCACCGAGACCGGTGCACCCAACGCGGAGTACAAGTTCTGCCCGGAGTGCCGCAGCGATGCCGCCCTTGCTACCTTTATCAAGAACTTCAAGCCGGTGGTGCGCTGCGCCGAGCAATACGGCGTGACCATTGCCATTGAGCCGGTGGTCAGACACATTGTGTATGACGCCCGCCGCGCCCGCACCGTGCTGGACGAGATCGGCAGCCCCAATCTGCAGATTCTGCTCGACCCGGTGAACCTTTTGAACATGGAAAACGTGGACCAGCGGGAGGAAGTGTTCGCCGAGACCATTGAGCTGCTGGGCAAGGATGTGGCCATGATCCACTTCAAGGACTTTTTGCTGCAGGACGCCGACGGGCAGCTGGCTGCCACCGGTGCCGGACAGGGCGGTATGGGCGACTACCGCACCATTCTGCGGTTTGTCAAGGAACAGAAGCCCTATGTGTTCGCCACCTTGGAGAACACCACCCCGGAAAACGCAGTCCAGTGCCTGCAATATCTGCAAAAACAGTATGACGAGTGCTGATAACAAATTGAACTGCACGCTGCTATCCGCAGCAGCTGGTGTTTTCATAGTATGAAAAAGTCTGAACCGGTGGCTCATGCCTCAGTTCAGACTTTTTTGTTATTCTATGCCTTTATCTGCCAGCGGCAAAGGCTCAGGTCTTCACAGCCTGAAAGCTGATCTGCTCAATGGCCTCGTTGAGAATACTAAAATTGAGAATTATTTGTCAATTTTCGGAAGGTGCGGAGTAGTCACCCCTGCCCCCCTAATGAAAGCAAAACGGCCTGAGCCCTGTACCATACAGGATCCAGACCGTTCCGATTGCTTTACTTCTGCTCTTTGTCCACTACCTGGATTTTGCCCTTCTTCCACAGCACATAGGAAGTCAGGATGCCGATGGGCAGCATCACGATGATAAAGATGCCCACAAGGCCGCCCAGCACGGAACCGTAGCCCGCAAGGCGTGCGGCAAGGGAAACCACCGTCATGATGATGAGCACCGGCAGCACGCCCTTGATGCCGCCCTTGACCACCTTGCTGCCGCTGGACGAGCTGGCGAACAGACCCAGCGCCATGGAGCCGAACAGGGCCGGCAGCAGGTAGCCGGAGGCCGTCTTGACGGCGGGCAGCTCGAATACCGGGCTGATGAAGGAGGCGCACACCGCTGCCAGCGTCAGGATGGCAACGGTCATCAGGGAGGAGACCGCAACAGCCACCGAGGCAATGGCCTCACCCTCCGGGGTGTTGGGCTGCTTTTTGGTCAGGTTCATGGCGTTTGCCGCCACCGGGAGCTTCAGGTTCATAATGTTGCCGGTGATGAAGGCCAGATAGGCCGAGCAGCCCAGAATGGGGGTGTAGCTCAGTGCTTCCGAAAAGCCCACCGGGATGTAGATGAGCAGGATGGAAAAGGTGTTCACGCTCAACACCTCGCCCAGAGACGGGATGCTGTCGTAGGCAGCCAGCACCACAAAGGGCAGCGCCACCATGTAAATGAGGGCGATCAGAGTACCCACACGGCCCCAGCGGTGCGCCCAGCTCTGGAAGGAGTCCATTTTGGTCTCAATCTTTGCTTTGCTCATGTCCGTTTCCCTCCTCAACCGAAAATCCGTACCCACGCCAGCGACGAGATCAGACCGCCCAGCATGGAGAATGCCATCACGAAGTTATTGAGCCATGCAAGACCCGGGCGCTTTGCCAGCACGCCCACACCAATGGCGATCACAAGACCGGTGATCATAACGGCAGCCTGCACATTGTCAGTGAACAGCAGAATGGGAATGTATACCGAGAACATCACAAGCATGAACACGCCGGACAGCACATTTTTCCAGGTGCTGCCGCCGTTTTCGGCTGCAGAGCGGTCCACGCTCTTGCACAGCTTTTTGCCGAGGGGCAGCAGGATCAGAAAGCCGCTCAGCATACCCACGCTCATCAGGATCATCACCACGCCGAACTGCCGTCCGGTGGCGCTTTCCAGCATTTCCGCAGAGGATGCGTAGCCCAGCACCTGCGCAATGGAGCTGGAGATCATAGTCTCGTAGGACAGAGAACCGATGACCGACAGCCGCCACCATGCCCACACGCTGCCCAGAACCGCAATGAGCACGAACAGGCCCACCACGATGGAAAGGCTGGGCACGACGGAAAATATAAGGCTGGATTTGATCACGTTGCTCAGTTCCTTGTGGGTGATGCCCAACTCCAAACAGTGGTCGTAGGCCTTTTTGAGGTAGACCAGCGAGAATGCGGAAATGTACAAAAGACCGCCGATGACCAGCGCCAGCAGCAGCGGGCTCTGGATGATATCTTTCATGGTTGCCATAGATTGTCCTTCCTATAAATACAGAATAAACGAAAAAAAAGCGGGTATTTTCTGCCCGCTGTCCTCGTGATACGGACAGGATACCCAAAAAAGCAGTTTCTGTCAAATGAGTATGACTAAAGTGTGAACAGCTTTTGGATACATTTCCGGCAGGAGAAGCAGCAAAAAGCCTTTGCCGTGTTAAAATAATAAAGTGTTGACTGCCGGTCACTTTGCTTCCGTTAAAAATTGCATAAATTTTAAAGAAAATTTCTGTCGTTCTGCCGAAAGCAGCAGGCATAGGCAAGGTGTTTTTCTGCCTTGTCCTTGTCGGTGTATCAGGTCTTTTTCGTAAAATACAAAGCAAAAAAAAGGGAGTTCCGTCCCGGACCAATGTCCGGGCAGAGCTCCCTTTTCACTTTATTATGTCTTACTCGGCTTCCAAATCCTGCAAGGTCAGCTTGTCGGCGGTGTAGCCGTTGTCCTCCCTGTTCAGGACAGCTTGATCTTCAAATCAGCCAGCAGATTTACCGCCTCCGGCAGCGAGAACCTGGCATCCTTCATGCGGCTGCCCAGAATATCCACCTTATAGCCCGTGGCGTCCCGGAAATCCGCTTTGCGCAGATCGCACTGGTAGAACTCCGTTTCGTGCAGCTCTGTGCCCTTGAAACTTGCCAGTTGCATCTCGCACTTGGCAAACATGGAGCCTACGATCTCGTTGCCGTTTGAAAAATCAAAGCGGTTGAAGTTCATTTCGGTAAAGGTGTTGTATTTCAGGCTGCAGTCCTTCAGGGTGTGGATAGGGTCTGGGAATGCGCCGTTTGACAGCAACGATGCCCACTCGATCTCCTGCAGGCGGCAGTCCTCAAAATCCAGCGACTGCACTGAGGAGGACACGCTCCGCAGCCCGGTGATCTCGCACCGCACGAACCGACACTCGTTCAGCATGGTATGGTCCAGCTCACATTTTGTAAAGGAGCAGTCCACAAATACGCAGTCTGCAAAATCGCAGCTCTCAAAAATTTCCCCGGCAAACGACAGGCCAGTAAACCGTTCCCCTTCACAATAACGTTCCGTCATAGCCTTCCCCTTTTTATCGCAGTTCTTCCAGCAGGGCAGTGCAGCCCTCCAGCACATCCTGCCATGTGGCTTCAAAGTCCCCGGTGTACCACGGGTCTGCCACATCGCCGGGGCGGCGGGTGTGATCCATCAGCAGCGAGACTTTGTGCTCTGGGTCACCCCCACAAACCGTGCCATGTTCCGCAGGTTGTTGTGATCCATGGCGATAAGATAATCGTAAGTCTCGTAGTCCCGCCGGGTCATCTGCCGGGCGGTCTTGCCCGCGCAGGAGATGCCGTGCTCCGCCAGCTTGCGCCGGGCAGGCGGATAGACCGGGTTGCCGATTTCCTCGGTGCTTGTGGCAGCCGAGGCAATTTCAAACTGCGCGGAAAGCCCGGCCTTTTCCACTAAGTCCTTCATCACAAATTCCGCCATGGGGCTGCGGCAGATATTGCCGTGGCAAATAAACAAGACTTTTTTCATCTTACTCCCCCAGCACCTCGCCCAGTGCCAGCACGGCGTTGCGGACGCACTCCGGGCACGGGCACAGCGGTGCGCCGTTCTCCATCCCCTTCAGATCTTTGCAGATGGTAGCACCGCACTTTTCCTGAAAGTTTTGCAGCAGTTCCTTGGAAATGCGGGGTGTGCCCTTGCCGTCGGTGGCAGCACCCGCCACCATCACAGCGCCGATCAGTGCACCGCAGGTGCTCTCCATGCAGCCCATACCGGCGGCATAGCCTGCGCCCAGCTTCATCAGGGTGTCGGCATCCACCGGCAGCTTATCCTCAAATGCTTTCAGCACCGCCTGCGCGCAGTTGCACTGTCCGGCAGCTTTCCATGCGGCAGCCTGTGCTGCCCGTTCTTTGATGTTCATTTCACAGTCCTCATCTTTCTTTGATCCGTTCCGGTTCATTGCGTTCAGTATACCACGCTTTTCCCCTGCGGAAAAGATTCCGCCCCCATAAAGCCCTATTTCCGGGATCAGTTCCTACACCACCACATACAGCATAGCTCCGGCAAAAAGGTCAAGAGCCTTTGTTCACCTTGTGCCCTCCTGCGGCTTCAGCGCCCTTTTGCGGTATTGCAGAGGGCTTTGCCCGGTGGCTTTTGCAAAGCGGGTGGAAAAGTTGCTGGCATCGCCAAAACCTACCTCCTGTGCGATCTCGCTGACGCTGTGGTCGGTGAGGACAAGCAGTTCCTTTGCCTGGGTGATGCGGAAGTTGACCAGATAGTTATACGGCGTTGTGCCCATATACCGCCGGAACAGGCGAAGAAAATAGCTTTTGCTCATGTGCGCCTCTGCCAGCAGGTCGGCAAGGTAAAGCTCTTTCTGGTAATGTTTGCGCAGGGTCTCTGCCGCCTGCAAAATGACCTGCCGTGCGCTGGTGGTTTCAGCTTCTGCAAGAATGCTCCGGGCGCACAGCGCCAGCATCTCGTGCAGCGCCAGCCCGGTGGTCACCATGCTGTCCACGGTGCTGTGCTCCATCTGCCCTAAAAGCATTTCAAAATATTCCTGCATCTTGACCCCGGTGAGCTGCACCGGGGTCAGTTTTTTGCCAGGAAGCAGCAGCGGCTCCATGGCAGCCACCCCTGCGCCGTCCAGATGCACCCAATAATGATGCCAGCAGCTTTGCCCCGGGGCGGTGCAGTAGCTCTGCGGGGTGCGGCAGTTCAGCAGCAGCGCCTGCCCAGTGCGGAGCACCACATGGCTTTCCCCCTGCTCGATGAGCCCTGCACCCCGGAGGGTATAAAACAGGATGTAACTTTCCTTATCTGTCCGGGCGGTGGAAAAATGCTGCTGGGCATAGAACACCCCCGTCCTCGGTGCAGTAGTAGGGCTGTGCCAGCTCTGCTTCGCTGGGGGTAGTGCGTTTCCATACACTCTCCGGGGTCACATCCATGTTGTAGGTCAGCATTTTCCGTTTCCTCTCTTTCCACATTCAGTATAGCGCACCGCTCTTTGCAGCGCAAGAGTAGACTTTTCGTCAAAGAATGCGTCACCTTTGCGGATAGAATTGCCCGCATTATACCGCTATACTGGTAGCAGACAAGGCCACACAGGAGACGCATTATGCACAAAAATTATCTTGCCATCGACATTGGTGCGTCCAGCGGGCGGCACATTGTCGGATGGATGGAGAACGGCGTTCTCCGCACCGAGGAAGTGTACCGTTTTCCTAATAGCGTCCGGCGGGTGGACGGTCATCTGGAATGGGACATCGACAGCCTGTTTATCAACGTGAAGCAGGGCATCCGGGAAGCGTTTGCAAAGTTCCCGGAAATTGAGAGCCTTTCCATCGACACATGGGCGGTGGACTATGTGCTGCTGAAAGACGGCAAGCCCCTCTCCCCTGTCTACGCCTACCGCGACAGCCGGACGCAGGCAGTGCTTCCCGAAGTCCACAGCATCCTGCCCTTTGCGCAGCTCTATGCACGCACCGGCATCCAGTTCCAGCCCTTCAACAGCATTTATCAGCTTTATGCCGATAAAAAGGCCGGGCGGCTGGCGCAGGCCGAGGACTTTTTGATGATCCCGGAATATCTGCTGTGGAAGCTGTGCGGCGTAAAGGCGCGGGAGTACACCAACGCCACCTCCACCGGGCTCGTAAACGCCCAGACCGGGGAGTACGACCCGGAGATTTTCAAAGCTTTGGGCTTGCCGGAGGCAATGTTCCCCCTAAGCTCACCGCACCCGGTACGGTGCTGGGCCCGTTGAAGGCGGACATTGCCGCCGAGGTGGGCGGGCAGACCAAGGTGGTGCTGTGCGCCACCCACGACACCGCCAGCGCGGTGGAGGGCATCCCCATGGAACAGGGGGATGCGCCGTTTTTGTCCTCCGGTACATGGAGCCTGCTGGGGTCAAGCTGGCAAAGCCCATCACCAACCCGGAAAGCTGCCGCGCAAACTTTACCAACGAGGGCGGCGTGGGCTACATCCGCTACCTGAAAAACATCATGGGTCTGTGGATCATCCAGTGTGTGCAAAAACAGCTGGGCATCTCCTTTGCCGAGATGGTGGAGCTGGCCAAGACCAGCACCTACACCCGCATTTTTGATGTGAACGCAGCCCGGTTCTCTGCCCCGCAGGACATGCGCGCGGAGATCAGAGCCGCCCTTGCCGAGACCGGCGAAGCCCCTGCCACGGATGCCGACCTTATCAACAGTGTCTATCATTCGCTGGCGTACTGCTACGGGGAAGCATTCCGGGAGCTGGAAGCCCTCACCGGCCAGCACTGGGATAAGCTCTACATCGCAGGCGGCGGCGCAAAGAACGCCACCCTGAACGAGCTGACTGCCCATTATACCGGAAAACAGGTCGTGGCTCTGCCCATCGAGGCAACGGCCATCGGCAATTTGAAATTCAGATGCAGATTTAAGAAGGAGGAACCCTATGAGTTACGCAGAAGCAAAAGCCCGCTACGCCGCCATTGGCGTGGACACCGAAGCTGCCATTGCCCGGTTAAAGGCCGTGCCCATTTCTCTGCACTGCTGGCAGGGAGATGACGTCCGAGGCTTTGACACCGACCCCACAAAGCCCCTGACCGGCGGCATCCAAACCACCGGCAACTACCCCGGCCGTGCCCGCACCCCGGAGGAACTAATGGCAGACATAGACAAGGTTCTGTCCCTCTGCCCCGGCACCAAAAAATCAACCTCCATGCCTCCTATGCCATTTTTGACGAGGAAAACCCGTGGTAGACCGGGACAAACTGGAGCCGAAGCACTTCAAAAAATGGGTGGATTTCTGCAAGGCAAGAGGGCTAGGCGCAGACTTCAACCCCACCTTTTTCTCCCACCCCAAGTGCGACCCGCTGACCCTTGCCAGCCCCAACGAGGAGACCCGGAAATTCTGGGTGGGCACGGCAAGGCCTGCATCCGCATCAGCCAGTATCTGGCCGAGGAGCTGGGGCAGCCCTGCACCATGAACATTTGGACGGGCGACGGCTTTAAGAACGTACCGGCGGATCGCAAAGGCCCTCGCGACCGCTACAAGGCCAGCATCGACGAGATTTTGAGCGAGCCTTACGACTTCAAGCTGGTGAAGCCCTGCATCGAGAGCAAGGTGTTCGGCATCGGTGCGGAGGCGTACACCGTGGGCAGCGCCGAGTTTGCCCTGAGCTACGCCGCCTTCAACCGGGAAAAGTGCATTCCGCTGATGGATAACGGCCACTACCATCCCACCGAGGTGGTCAGCGATAAGATCCCCGCCCTGCTGGCCTTCTTCCCGGAGATTGCCCTCCACATCACCCGCCCCATCCGCTGGGACTCCGACCATGTGGTGCTGTTTGACGATGAAACGAAGGAGATCTGCAAGGAGATCGTGCGCTGCGGCGGTCTGGACGGCCGGGTGAACATTGCACTGGATTACTTTGATGCTTCCATCAACCGCATCTCCGCATGGACGGTGGGTTTCCGCAACGTGGAAAAGGCGCTGCTGTCTGCCCTGTGCACCCCGCATACGGTACTGAAGGAGCTGCAGGACACCAACCAGTTCACCGAGCTGATGGTGCGGCAAGAGGAGCTGAAGACCCTGCCTTTTGGGGAAGTCTGGGACGAATACTGCCGCCGGAACGGTGTGCCGGTGGACGGCGCATGGTTTGAGGAAGTAAAGAAATACGAGCAGAACGTGCTGAGCAAGCGCATTTGAATGAGAGAGGTTTTTGAAGATGGGTATTCTGGATATTGAGATCGTAAAAGGCTTTATGCGGATGTGCAACGATGGCTGGCTACAGGGCTGGCACGAGCGCAACGGCGGCAACCTGACCTACCGCATGAAGGAAGAAGAAGTGGCGCAGTGCCGCCCCTTCTTTGACGAGCAGCCCCGGGAGTGGGTGAACATGGGCGTGCAGGCCGATAATCTGGCGGGTGAGTATTTCATCACCACCGGCTCCGGCAAGTTTTTCCGCAACGTAGAGCCGGACCCCATCCACAGCATCGGCATTGTGGAGATCAACGACAAGGGCGACAGCTGGCGCATCGTCTGGGGTCTGGAAGATGGCGCAAAGCCCACCAGTGAGTTCCCCAGCCACTTCATGAACCACAGTGTCCGCAAGGCCGCCACCAATGGCGCAAACCGTGTCATCTACCACTGCCACGCCACCAACGTGATCGCCCTGACCTACATCCTGCCCCTGACCGACCGGGACTTCACCCGTGCGCTGTGGCAGAGCGCCACCGAGTGCCCGGTGGTGTTCCCGGAGGGCGTGGGTGTCTGCCCGTGGATGGTGCCCGGCGGGGCAGATATCGCCATGGCCACCAGTGAGCTGATGAAAACCTATCAGGCCGCCATCTGGGCACAGCACGGTCTGTTTGCCTCCGGCCCGGACTTTGACATCACCTTTGGTCTGGCCCACACCATTGAAAAGAGCGCAGAAATCTACGTCAAGGTGCTCTCCATGGGCGGCGGCATCATCCGTCAGACCATCACCGACGACGACCTGCGCGCCATCGCCCGCGACTTTGGTGTGACTTTGAACGAGAAGTTCCTCAACTGAGCCATTCTCCCCCATTTTTTCTTCATCCTAGCAGAACAGGCATCCTGTCCGATACCGCCAAATGGTATCGCAGGATGCCTGTTCTGCTTTTATGTTTCCCGGAACTCCATAGGTGTTTTTCCGGCGACCTGCTGAAAGACTGCGCTGAAATAATTGCGGGTGGCAAAACCAAGCTGCTCGGAAATTTCCCGGACGCTGAGCGTTGTGCTTTTCAGCAGAACCTTCGCACGTTCGACCTTTGCAAACTTCACATAGTTCGTGACGCTCAGACCCGTTTCTTCCTTGAATTTATGGGTGAGGTAGTATTCCGTGTAGCCCACCAGAGCGGCAAGATCTTCCGCCACGATCTTTTTGTCCAGATTCATCTCGATATAATCCACACATTTCTGGATCTGCATACTGAGGTTGGGGTTCGTCCGGTGTTTGTGGACACGCCGAATGAAATCATCGTACATCATCATTGCAAGCGGGCTCAGTTCATCCAACGATTTTGCCGCTTCCGCCGTCTGAATGTAGCTGTCCCCCAGCGAGTACGCCTCCTCCGGGGAAAGGCCGCCCTCAATGGCGGCACGGCACACCAGCGAAGTGAACATGATGATGGAAGTCTTACTCTGGCGCAGAACATCGCTGCTCTGCACCGGCACGCCTGCGCTTATGCTCATACTGTTGGAAAGCGCCTGCTTGTAATTCAGGTCTCCGGTGCGGACCATTTGCAGCATTCCCTGCTCCGCCATCCAGATCTTATGCCGGTCATGGGGAATCGCATCGCTTTTCAGCCGTTCGTCCTGTGCTGCACTGCTGTTCACACTGCTCAGCTCCAGCCGCTGCCCGGTCAGGCAGTAGTGCATCATCAGCAGATAGCGGTTCATAATAGTGTTTTGCAGGGTAGGAACTTTTTCAAGGGCTTTGTAAAGCTGGATCGTCCATGCCACACTGATCTCCAGCTTGCTGTAATATTTCAGCCCTTCCTCGATCCCGCGCATTGTCACATCCTGATAGAACACCGGCCCGATGACCCAGACACGCTTCAGTTCTCCCTCTTCCTTTTCAAAGGCTGCGCCCCACAAAAGACCCAATGCCGTCCCCAAGGTAACAGGTACATCGTCCCGATCCCCATGCTCCAGCATCCGCCGTTTGCAGCCGAACAGTTCAAATGCACTGGCAAGAAATGCCTCGTCCGGGCAGTTGCTCCGCAAGAGCTTTCCCTGTGCATCATAGCACCATGTATATACATTTCCGCCGCACTTGACAAGCTCGGAAAACAGCATCATATTCTGGAGAACATCCATGCCTAATCCCTCCGGCTCATTGATGGAAACAGTATATCATACTTCCACCGTTTTTTCTACCGATGCCCGGAGCCAGTGCAGCAGAATGCCTGCAGAGATGACCGCAGCGCCCACGTCTGCCATCAGGTGCGCCGCCGCAATGCCCTGCACCCCGCAAAGCGCATTCATCAGGTACAGCAGCGGGATCAGCAGCAGCCCCTGCCGCAAAAGAGAGAGCACCACCGCACCACTTGCCCTGCCCACGGATTGCAGCAGGCTGGTTGCCAGATAGGTCAGACCGATCACCGGGCTGCCCAGCACCAGATAGACCACCAGCTGCGTCCCCAGACGGAATGCTCCTTCTTCCTTGATGAACATCCCGATCAGGGCATTGCGTCCGGCAAAGCTGGCCGCCCCGGCAAGAACACCAAAAAACAACGGTCAGCAGGATCAGATCTTTCAAAAGCTGCTTCAGGCGCTTCGTGTCGCCTGCACCGTAGCTGTACGCCAGAAGCGGCTGGCACCCCATGCAGATCGCCATGGCGATCATACTGATGATCATGGTCGTCTTGCCCGCTGCCGCCATGGCTGCGACCGCCGCCGTGCCGTGGGTCACCAGCAGCCGGTTGCTGAAGGAGGAGGCAAACCCTGCCAGAAGGCTGCTGATCCCGTTGGGCAGACCAATGGCCGCATCTCACCCAGCATCTGCGGCTTTTTCAGGGCAGGACGGAGATCAATGGTCAGCACTGTGCCGTGTTTGACGATGTAGCGCAGATAGCAGCCCGTTGCCACAAGATTGCCCAGCACACTGGCAGCAGCCGCACCGCTGACGCCGAAGTTCAGCACCAGAATGAACAGCGGGTCAAAAATGCAGTTGACCAGTGTGCCCAGAAGATTGCCAATCAAGCCTTCTTTTTACTGCGCCCTCTGCACGCACCAGCATCGCCATGCTGTTGGACAGGATAAAAAGCGGCGCACCCAGTGCAAGGACCTGAAGATACCGCTCTGCATAGGGAAAAAATTCTGCATTTGAGCCCAGCACCCCCAGAAGCGGCACTCTGCTCACCAGCAGACCGATGCTGACCAGAACGCCCAGAAAAAAGCTGCTCCAGAAGCAGAGCGAGGAGCAAGTCTTGCCCTGCTCGATCTCGCCTGCGCCAAAGCAGCGTGCAATGATGGCGCTGCTGCCTGCGCCAAGCATGGTCGCTACTGCCGAAAGGATCGAAAACACCGGCCCCACAACGGAGACCGCCGCCACCTGTGCGGTATCTCCCAGACAGCCCACAAAAAATATATCCGCCATGTTGTACAGCACCATGACAAGGATAATGATAATGGAGGGCACCGCCATGGAAATGATGGATTTCCAGACAGAGCCGGTACGGAAAAGTGCTTCGTTTTTCATGGTCTCCTCCCAACAATCAACCGCACGCAGGCAAAACGAAAGCCCCTGGCAAAGAGGCTTTCCGAGCTGCTTCGGTCACAGGTTGTCCAGCGCATCCAGCAGTGCTTTCAGCGCCATTTCCGGCAGCCCAAGCATAGGGCCGATCTTGCCAAATGTCATGCCGTAGGCAGCTTTTGCCTGCTGGTTGTCGGCAAAACCGGGCAGGTACTGCTCCACGATGGCTTTTGCGGCCTCGTTTTCCATCAGTGCTGCAATCGTGCTCTGGCTGTTCAGCTTGCCGCCGGTCAAAATTTCCGGGTGCTTCCAGCTGCTGATGCTCTGGTGTCCGGCAGACAGTGCGCCGTCCACCGGGATGGCTGCACCAGTGATGTACCGTGCCAGACCGCTGGCAAGGAAAAGTGCCAATGCAGCGCACTCCTCCGGGTCGCCCATCCGCTTTGCCGGGCAGTCGGATGCAAAAAAGTCCATGGCCGCAGCCGGTGCATCCCCGAAAATGCTGGTTCTGGTGTAGCCGGGACAGATAGCGTTGACGGTAATGCCGTATTCTGCGTAATCCAGCGCCGCTGCGCGGGTCATGCCGACCACGCCGAACTTGGTGGCACTGTACAGCGCCTGTCCACGCTGGGGCACAAGACCCGCCACCGATGCCACATTGATGAGGAATCCGCCTTCGCTGTGGCTCTTGAGGATGGCCTTGGCGCCGTACTTCATCCCGGCAAAGACGCCCTCGCTGTTCAGGGAGAAGATCTTCTCGTAATCCTCTACCTCATACTCATGCAGCGGTGTGCCGCCCATGCCGATGCCTGCGTTGCTGACAACGCCATCCAGCTTACCGTAGTGTGCCACCGTCTTGTCCACCAGTTCCTTGATGGCAGAAGCCTTGCTGCAATCGGTCTGGAGAAAAATGGCATCGCCGCCCTTGGCGCAGATGCCGTCTGCCACAGCCTGCCCCTGCTCTGCGCTGCGGGCTGCACAAACCACCTTCATCCCATTTTCGCCGAAGCACTCGGCAATGGCGCGGCCGATGCCGCGGCTTGCGCCGGTGACGATAGCAACTTTATCTCTGACACTGTTGAAATTCATCATTTTCATAAAGCATCCTCCATTTTTTATTTTTCGTATTCACGAACTAGATTTGCAACTCTTAGTTGCTTATCCATCTCTATGGTGTTATAATAGCACTATGCCGCAGGGGCTGCAATCAGCAGTTTCCGGCGTGTCCGGTGTTTAAGCAACGGATCACGTTCCAAGCGTTGGTTAAGCATCCTTTACAAAATACATTGACGGAGGAATTGTATGGATATCCGGGTCAAAAAAACGAAGCGTGCCATTCAGAAAACGTTTATCGACTTGCTGCGGGAGAAGCCCATTGAAAAGATCACGGTCAAGGAAATTGCCGAACGCGCCGAGATCAACAAAACGACCTTTTATTCCCACTATGAAACGCTGGATGCACTCACCGCCGAAATGGAGCGGCAGACAGTCCAGCTCGTCTGCGACAATATGCGCGGCGCACAGCAGCTGCTGGATGAACCGGAGGCCTTTGTGCAGGAAATGTTTGCTGCTCTCCAGCAGGCAACGGATTACCTCGGTGTGGTTCCGGTATCCGCGATGAACCGCTTTACGCAGCATTTGCGGGATGCCATTCTGGAAAAAATCAAAGGTGACAATATCGAGCCGTCCCAATATGAAAATGTCGGTGCCATCCTGATTTTTGTAATGAACGGTCTTTCCGGGCTTTTGAACACCGACGCCAAACTGGCGCAAAAGCACATCAACGTTTCCCACTGAACCAAAACAGGCTGCGAGAAGCATCTTCCGCAGCCTGTTTTTTGCTATTGCAGCTTATTTTTCTGCGTAACTGCCCAGCACCCCAAGGCTAGGCTTTGCGGTCCGCTCCATGGTTTCACGGTTCACGGCGATCAGGCCGAACTGCATGGCGTAGCCCTTCTGCCACTCAAAGTTGTCCATCAGGCTCCAGTAGAAGTAGCCCTTCACCGGGATGCCGTCGGCGATGCAGTGCTGCACGCCGTCCAGTGCCTGCCGGATAAACGCCACACGACGGGCATCCTCGGCGGTGGCAATGCCGTTTTCGGTGACGATGAGATCGCCCTTGAATGCTTCTGCCACTTTACGGATGACGTGCTCCAGTGCCTGCGGGTAGACCTCGTAATCCATCTGGGTCAGCTCTGCGCCCTCCGGTGCCGGAAGCTGCCCCTGCGGGCCATAAAGAGTGCGGGTGTAGTTCTGCACCCCAAGGAAATCGTCCTCTTTAATGTGGCAGGTAGTGGGTAAACTCCTCCTGCCATGCGGCCTCGGCAAAGGCTTCGCCGCCGGGCTGTGCCTGCAAGTCGTGGAGCGAGAGGGTCAGGCCCACCTTGACCTCCGGGCAGATGGCCTTGATGGCATCCCGTGCGGCGGCATGGGCGCGCAGCACCAGCAGGTCACCCTCCGGGGTGCGCTCGCTGACAAAGATCTGGGGCTGGGGTGTGCCGAACACCTGTGCGTTTTCCATGGCGGCATACTTCATGTTTTCCATCATCTTCTGGAAGTTCATGCCCACCTGCACCGTGCCCTCCGCAGACTTTCCGGCTGCTGCGGCATTTTTCGCAGCCTGTTCTGCCATCAGGCGGAACCGCT